>Ga0209632_10000916_pt1 | contig 30539 bp, 27 predicted proteins | sample COG_10_FD_184754 | JGI IMG/M metagenome (GOLD analysis project Ga0209632, IMG submission 184754) | Pelagic Microbial community sample from North Sea - COGITO 998_met_10 (SPAdes) (version 2) | ecosystem: Environmental > Aquatic > Marine > Neritic zone/Coastal water | place: Helgoland, sampling... | reverse complement strand
CAATGCCAAAGCAGTTAATTTCTGTTTGTCCGAAGGCTTAATTCTCAAATTAATTATCTCATCTAAATATTCCATGTGTTGGGTTTTTATATATAACAGCTAAAGCTAGGCCTTGTTATTGACTAATTATAGGGTGTGTTACATACGGATTCATACTACTGTATATGTGTTACATAAATCTTGAACAAGGTTCGGGAGAAACCGGGACTCGAACCCTTTTTATAGTGTCAGATTCTGCCAGATTAACATAACACAGATAGATTTAGTTATCTTTGACATGATGAGAGAAACTCTAAAAAACATAACTGTATATTCCCTGAGCCTTTTTTATATAGGGGTGGGGATTAAACATTTTACCAACATAGATTTTTTCCTTGTTATCGTTCCTCCCTACATCCCATATCCTGAATTAATGGTTTATATATCAGGGCTATTTGAAATTGTTTTGGGGGCTTTGTTAATTCCAAGGAAAACTCGTAAATACGGAGCTTTGGGTTTACTTGTTTTACTGATTGCAGTTTTTCCAGCAAACATTTATTTATTTACTTCTGAGATAGCCCAAAACACATTTGGAATTTCAAGAGAGGATGCATTAATTAGGCTACCGTTTCAAGTCCCTTTAATACTTTTAGCATATTGGCACTCTAAGGCAAAAACTCTAAAATCATTTGATGTTTTATGTGTAGTTCTATTTATTCCGACAATAATTTATTTTGTGACTCTAGGATAGAGATCAAACAATTCCTTTTTATAGTATCAGGGTTTGTCAGATTTAATATTTAAAGAAGCAATATTTTATCCTTTTTAATTGTCCAGAATCTTTCTTGTTATATGACCAACAATTTATTTAGGGGATATATTAGATTGATCAAACCCACTTAATAAATCATTCATCATTTTTTTATAAATTTCATAAAATTCGTCTGCTTTTTGTTTATTTATGACCCCAATGTGAGCAGAAGGATTTCGATAATTTGAACTGATATTTTCGATATCCTTGATAAATTTACTTGGAATATCTCCGATTTTTGTTTCTATGAAATCATTTAATTCCTGAAGAGCTAGTAGTGCTTGAAAACGTTTAGAGCCCTTAGGTTTGGATTTGGAGGGTAGTATGTTTAGTAATAACCTCATGTCTCCAAGAGTGTATTTTGGATTACCGCTAATTATATATCTTTTAAACGAGTTAATAATCCCCGTTTCGATATCCTTCAAGGTTTTAGAGTTTAAGGATTCTTTATCGTAGTCGAATAGTATTTCTTTTTCTGTATACTTTGCATTAATATAATCATGATATCCAACAAAAATCTTCTGAAGCAATTCATATTCTAGAGCTCTACAGCTATAGAGAACAAAAGGAGAGTAATCATCAAACTCAGAAGATTTAATGGAGCTATAAAGGTATTCAGATTGAACCATAAAGTCTTGAGAGAGAGACTCAAGTTTATCCCAATATTTAAACCATTTTGTAACGCTTTCAATGTATTCTTTTACATCTTTAAAGTCATATTTGTCCTTGATCAGATTTACTATATTGCTAATAGTTTCTTCAATGTTAGTGTCGTCACTGTTGACCTTTAAGCCTTCTATTTTGGCTAGAACACCCATGTTTTTGTCAATTCGATTAACTGTTTTAAGAGTCTGTTCACTAGCAACTTTTATTTCACCAATTAAATCTTGAATTTCTTTTAACGTAGTTTTAAACTCTTTAGAGTCACCTTCAGAGACTGTAATTTTTTCTGGTATTTTAACTTTAATTTCATTGAACCCACCCACTGCTTCGTCAGAACTTGTCCACCCACTGGATGAGCTACACAAAGGGCAAATACCTCCTCCTTTTAATAATCTAATTGGAGATGTATAAAAGTCCCCATGAAGCCTGCATGTGACGACAGCTTTTTTATTCATGCCGTTGAATATGAATTTAGAAAAATCATATCTGCCATCAGTAGCCTCATTAAGTTTATTAATTATTTCATTGTTTGTTAGACCCTTGTGAGTCCTTTTGTTTTTTTCCTTATCAAGAGCTTTTTCATGTCGTTTGTCTAATTTGCACCTTTCACAACCCTCTGTATTGAATGCTTCTTGTAAACTTTCACTGAACCTAAAGTTATGTTCGTTACAAGAAAGTTTTATGACGTCATGATATTTTATATTAACTGAATTCGACTTTAAATCAACACCTAAAAACTCTTCAACGATTACATTTGAATAATCAAACCTGTTTCCGTGAATACTTTTCATTTTATTTACAAAATCAGTGTTGGCTTTCGATACTTCTTTTTGGCCTTCAGAATTTAGTTTTTCAAAGGCTTTTTCCTTTTGTTTGGTGATATTCTTTTTTTTAATCCAGGGTTTATAGTAGGCGAAGTAAATTATTAAGCTAGATGATAAAAATGCAAATGAAGAATACAAAAGCACATAGTTGTGTCCAATGTTTTCTTCACCTTTAAAAATCCTGTTAATTATCCCTAAGAGTGAAATTAGGCTCAAAAACAATGTTGTAATTAAAATAAACTTTATCAAGAAACTTATGTTGTCTTTTTTATAAAGTTTCGTTAAATAAGCAATTGGGGACCCAAGAATAATGACTCCAAGAGCATCAAAGTATCCGAAGACCTCATTTTGATCACCAGTAACATATGTTAAGAAAACTATTAAAAAGGATGCCCAGGACCATATCCCCAGCCAACCGAGACACCCTATTCCTTCTTTATCTTCATTCATTTCCGCAGGAGTTTTTTTAGATTTATTTAAATATAGCAATAAAAAAAGCACATTAAACGAATTTATTATTCGTATTAGAATTATTATTTTGTAGAAAACAAGATAGTCTTGTTATAAATTAAACACACAGAAAGATTCGAAACAATAATTTTAAAACATGAAAAGAGCGAGTTGAAGACATTAATTCAACAATTAGGGTTAAATCAAAAATTTGAAAAACATCTTTTTGAAGGGATCAGAAAAGGGGATTTGTATTTAAATGAAATTATAAATGCACTCAGAATTGCTAAAGAATTAAAGTCAGGTTCTTTAAATTCAGCATTTATTGCACCAATGCAAAGCGGTAAGACAGGAACAATTAAACATTTATGCAACCTTATCCTGCCAGCTATTGATTTCTTAGATCAACATGAATCAATACTTTTTTTAACAAGTATGACCGATACAGATTTAAAAAACCAAAACATTAGTTCCTTGGAAGGATTTGACTCGAATATTTATGTCATGCCAATGCATAAGTTTAAATCCTATGGAGTTTCAGAGGTAGATAAATTAAATGTAAAATTAATTGTCCGAGATGAAGATCAATATGGGTGTGGAAAAGAAAGTTCTTTTGATCGGGGGTTTTTTAATAACGCAAGAAAACTGCTGCCTAATTTGCCCCTTTTATCAGTTTCGGCAACTCCATTTGATGTTTTAGATGCTAATATCAAGGGTCATAAGATTGATATAATTCACGGCTTAAGACATCAAAATTATTTTGGGATATCTGAGATGATCGACCAAGGTATGATTAAACCATTATCTGAGAATTATGAGCATTTTCAAGTTCAAGAAGACAAATCTTTTTTATCAAAAGAAATAAAAATATCAATTGCTAAGCTTCAAAACTCACAAACAGGATTTGGAGTAATTAGATGCAGAAACACTTCTCAAGCTGTGGAATTAAAAACTCAATTATCATCATTGAATGAAAAAGAAATTGAGGTTATTATTGTAGGTTGTAAAAAAGAGGCTGATCAGGGTATTAAGGACGGATTATCTATATTATACAGAAAAATTAGAGTAGAGAGGAAAAAAGTTATTTTACTTGTTATAAATGCACTATCTGCAGGGAAAGACTTAAAAAAATTAAAAAGTGAAGTTAGATTTATCATCGAAATCAGATCAAGACAAATTGCAAATTGTGTTCAAGGATTACCAGGAAGGGTATGCGGATATCATGATAACAGAGAAATTTTAATTTTTGCTAATAGACGAATATTGGATTATTATTCTGATTTTGAATCTAATCCTGATCTATTCAATAATGAAGATTGGATTACGGAGTTATTTTTTGATGAAAAAATTAATTCCATGACAACTCAATTAAAGCTTCAGACTGAAGATAAAGAAGGGTACAAGACTCCAATTGAAAGTTATTTTGAAATCAATGTTCAAGATTTATTCACTCCACAAGGAGAAGACTTATTGTCATTTTTAGAACCAAAGGAATATACCAGACTACTAAGCAGCTTCGCTAAAGAGCAATATGATAATACTAAGAGATTAATGATTTCTCAAAATGAGGAAGTTCAAATTCGAACAGCGTCAAATTATCGAAAATATAATTCGGTTTATAAGAATTGGGATAAACAGGAAGGAGACGATATAAAAGGCCTTTTTAATCACCAAAATAAACAAGCGAAGTATGGGCTTCTAGTGTCAAACTTTCCGGTGCACGATCCTAGAAATGAAATAGGCTTCTGTGGAGTTAAGTTGTTCATTCCTGGAAAAAGTATACATGTAAACAACCTCTCAAAGACATTTAACACATCGATGTATCTTGACGAAAGAAAAGAGGTTGAGTAGAAAAACGTATATTTAACGAACGTAAAATTCGTTTAATGAAAAAGGATTCATATTTTAAGTTTCAAAGGGAAAGAATAATACATTCTTTCCTTTTGTCTTTTGGGGGAAGCATACACGATTTGTTGCAAGAGTGTAATACCGCAATAAGAGAAATCGATCCTAATAAAGAAATCGGCTTAAGAGCACTAGAAAAACACATAAAAGAACTTACTGAAGATCATGGCTATCCAATTGAAAAATACAGACCCTCTAATGAAGATTTAATTTCTAAAAACTACGGGTCTAATATTGTTGATTATCCTCACAAGAGAGTTGATGTTCGGAAAGTAAAATTTCTTAGATATTCAAAACCATTTAAGATTCCACTTAAAATCAGACCGGATGAATACCAAAAGATAGATGAAGCTTTCATTATATTAAAAAGGTTTATGGGTCAAAAAGGCTGGGAATGGTTGGATTATTTATATGAGGAAGGAAGAGACTCTTTGGATTTAAACACCCTCTTAGAGCAGAAGATTTCGTTTGAGGAGGATTTTTCAGGAATGTTGAAATATTTTTCAATAATAAAAGATGCTACAGTAAATAATACAGTGTTAAAAGTATTTAGAAAAATATATCAAGGAAGAAAAGAAATTCATGTCGAACTCGAATTTCACCCAGCCTTCATGAAACTTTGGAGAAATAAATGGTATGCCTTTGGATTTGGAATTACAAACACTAAAAGCAGAACCCCTTATATTCTTCCTATTGACAAAAACATAGAAAAAATTGAGTACAGTAAGAATATTTCATTTAGAAAAATTAACATCAACTTCAGAGGGGAACCATTTTCTACATACTATTTTAAGGATATAATTGGAGTTACAAATGATCAAAATAAAATAGCAGAAGAAATTGTATTAAGATTTCATAGTAAAGAAAAATTTAGAAGACTAGATTCAAAACCTCCACATACATCATGGCAAGTAATTAGAGAACACGAAAATCATATCGATGTTAAATTGAATGTCAAAGTAAATCCAGAACTATGGAATCTTATTTATGAATTTTCACCAGGACTAGAAGTGTTGAAGCCTATATCACTTAGAAAAAAAGTGAAAAACGATCTTGAGAGCGGTTTAAATAATTATGCGAATTTATAGTTCGTCACAACATCTTTTCTTTGTGCTATTCACAGGGAGAGACCTTGTATTTAATTAAAATTTTATTACCGCTAACAATTTAAATCACACACAAGTAGAATGTTCAAATTGCGGAAGCAAGATGGACTTAAATGAATTAGTAATTGATCAAATAATTAATTCAGAAAGGGAAAAAATCAGTAATGGTTATGACGTTAAGTTAGAAAAAGCATTAAGCAAAAGAGAAGAGGAGCTTAATCAAGACAATCAAAAAAAACTTAGCTTAATTTCTAGAGAATTAGAAATCAAAAACAATTCCATATCAAATCTTTTGGAAATTCAAGCTGAAAATGAAAAGCTTAAACGGGATAATGATCTTGCTAAACGGAAAATGAATCTTGAGCTAGAAAAAGCAAAAACAGAGATTTCTAATACGGTCAGTCAAGAATTAGAAAAATCTATTTCTGAAAAATATGAATTTCGTTTAGCTGAGAAAGAAAAGCAAATTCAACAAGTTAAAAAGTCAGCAGAGGATGCGGCTAAAAAAGCTAATCAGGGTTCGATGCAACTTCAGGGTGAGGTTCAGGAGGAGGCAATGGAAAAGTGGCTACTCAACCAATTCCCCTTGGATAACATTCTTGAGGTTAAAAAAGGACAACTTGGAGCGGATTGTTTACAAATTGTAAATGAATTTGATATTCAGAATTGTGGTAAAATTTACTATGAAAGTAAAAACACTAAAGATTTTAACAATCAATGGATTTCAAAGTTCAAAAAGGATATTCAATCACAAAATGCTGATGTTGGTGTTCTAGTAACTCAAACTATGCCTAAAAGCATGAAAAGAATGGGAATTATAGATGGAATATATGTTTGTTCGTTCAACGAATTTAAAGGCCTGAGTGTAATCCTTAGGAATACATTAATAGAATTTGCAAGACACAAAATAATTAATGAAAATGTTGAAGGCAAGCAGGCTTTATTATATGAATTTTTGACTTCTAAAAAATTCTTATCCCATGTAGAATCAATTATCGATTCGTTTAGAAAAATGAATCTTGATCTTGAAAAAGAGGAAAGAATGGCTTTTAAAAATTTTGAAAAAAGAAGGTCGTATATAAGACTTGCTCAAAAAGGAACTGTAAGCCTTTTTACTAATTTTTCTAGTATTGCGGGTTCGTCAATAAAGAATCTAGAATTACTTGAATTTGATTCTGAATCATCAATTTCAAATGTTGAGTTACTTCAAAGGTTAGCTGATTCTGATTAATTATATTTTAAAATGATGATTAAAGAGGTAGATTTCTACCTCTTTTTCATTTATATTCTTTGCCTTCATCAGGGTTGATTCTCATTTGAGGCCTCCAATTAGGAAGGGCTAATCTTAAAGGAAGTACAAATTCATCATTACAATTCATACAACAACTTTCTTCAACATCTAACATTACTCCATTTTCATTATTAAAAGGTTGTGGATTGTTTCCCCATATAATTATGTCATTACTTTCAAATCCAAAGGGCGATGGAGTAATGGGGGTGCTTTGTTAGGGGTATTGAAGGAGATAGAGGGGTGTATTCCCTTCAACCTTTGTATTTGTAATAAGCAACTTTTCTTTCCAACCAGGCTAAAGGCATTGGAAAGGGTAGAATTATTGATCAAACTAATGCCTTATGTTTGTCCAAAAATAAATAATACTAAACATAATTAAAACGAGCCTTTTGATTTAGAATTTTAATTAATCATAAACAATTTTAAGTCCTAATATTTCTATGTTATTGCTTATTCTAAAAGACTCCTTTTTTAGTGGTGTTTTATTTTTCAGAGAGAAGATTAAGTTTTTATAAATGTTCGATTTGTTCTATCATTTTATTTGATGCTTTAATTTGTTAAGCATTCAAACACTTATTTTTGTAAAAATAAATTTTATGAGACTATTAGTTGTTGGAGCTCACGCAGCAGATTTTGTTTGGAGAGCAGGAGGTATTATTGCTAAAACAGCGGAACTTGGAGGAGAGGTGTTAAATCTGTCTTTGTCCTATGGAGAAAAAGGGGAATCAGGGAATTTATGGAAAGAAGACCCTAACCGAAGTATTGAAAGTGTTAAAGAAGCCCGTCATGAAATGTCTTCAAAAGCTTCAGAAATTTTAGGATGTACGTATCAATGTTTGGATTGGGGCGACTATCCTATGCTTATCAATGAAGAACGCGAGGCACAATTAGCCGAAATCATTAGGGATTTTTCGCCAAAAATCATTTTAACACATACTGCCAAAGATCCGTTTAATCCAGATCATCCTTTGGCCTACACTATTGTTCAACGCGCGCGGCTACTTTCAGCTGGTGCTGGGGTTTCGGCAGCATTTAAGCGTATTGATCCACCCCGATGGTTTTCTTTTGAACCCCATCAACCAGAGTTGTCTGGTTTTTTACCCGATACTTATATTGATATTTCTTCTGTCTTTGATTTAAAAATAAAAGCGATGGAATGTATGGGAGCGCAAAGCTATTTAAAAGACTATTACACAGAACTGGGTGCACGTCGTGGAAATCATGCACGAAGAATTAGTGGAGATCAAAGCATTAAATATGCCGAATGTTTAGAAAGCCAAGTACCTTTTGTCGGAGATTTAAATAAATTATTTTAGATGAACGATACCTACAAAAAATTATCAGATTTTGGCACAGCTACCTTGCATGAAGCGATGGGGAGGAAAGGGAATTTACCCCACAACATAAAGCCTTTAAATGCTTCAATGAAACTTTGTGGACCAGCCTATACCGTTCGACTAAAACCTTATAACAACATCTTGCTTCATCAAGCGTATGCTTATGCAGAGGAAGGCCAAATTATTATTGTCGACTGTCAAGGAGGTGTAGACGGGGGGTATTGGGGAGACTTGCTTACACTAGGTGCGCAACAATTTGGTGTCAAAGGATTAGTAATTGACGGTTGTGTTCGCGATGCAGATGAGATAGAAGAACTTAACTTTCCTGTTTTTTCACGCGGACTATCTGTTCGAGGAACGGGCAAAGATATCGAAGGAAGCTTAAATGAAACCATCACCATAGGTTCAGTAGATATACAGCCTGGGGATATTATTGTAGGGGATCGAGATGGCGTAGTGGTCGTCCCCAAAGATGAGATTGAGGTAACCATTGAAAAAGCAATCTCCAGAGAAGAAAAAGAAGCCTTTGTTCGTCAAGAGTTGCTAAAAGGGAAAAACTCTCTTGAGATTTATAATTGGGGAGAGAAATACAATATTCCAACACGAAAAGACACATGAAATTTTCCGTATTAGGATTAGGAGAAGCAGGGAGTAGGTTTGCCAACGATTTGGCCGAATTAGGCCATACTGTAAAGGGATGGGACCCTAACTTGCGCTACCTGCTTAACAAATCGGTATATTTTGCAAAAAGCAATGTAGAAGCAGTCAAAGACGCAGATATTATATTTTCTGCTAACGAAAAAGAAGCTGCCTTAGACATCGCTCGTGAGATTGCTCCTTTCCTCAACGAGAAACAGTTTTTTTGTGAAATGAATACCATAGCGCCAGACATGAAATTATCCATAGCAGCCCTATTGAGCAATGCAAAGGTTAATGTAATCGATTTGGCCATTATGGCTCCTGTGCCACCTGCTGGAATTAAGACTCCTTTTTTGGTGTCGGGAAAAGCAGCAGCTCAATTTCAGGCGTTAACCGCTTCCTTTTTAAATGTAACCGTCAAAGCGGGGGATGTAGGAACAGCGGCAGGCTATAAACTAATGCGTTCAATTGTTTACAAGGGTGTTGCTGCGGTGATATGTGAGGCAATGGACATTGCCAAATCGATGGAAGAAGAAAGCTATATGCGTAAACAGATCAAGTCCATTTTAGGCAGTGATGAATTAATTGATCGCTTTTTAGAAGGAAGCATTAAACACGCTAATCGCCGTATGAAAGAAATGGATGCGGTATGTGACTTTATGGTCGCAAACGATAAGCCTCCAATTATGGCAAAGGCCACTTATGAAAATTTAAAAAAATTAAACCATTTGGGACATGACTTATAAAGAAAAAGTAGCTTTACGAAAAGCCTTTAATGACATTCCAGGAACTTATGTGTTAACCCCAGAACACTCTCAAAAGGGCTATGGGTTAAACATGTTCTGCATGTCGCTAAACAAAGAAGAAAACAGGGCTAAGTTTCGTGAGAATGAAGCTGAATACCTCAAAGGGTATAAGTTGACAGATGAGCAGCGAGACGCGATCTTATCAAGAGATTATTTGCGCTGTTTACAATTGGGCGGAAACATTTATTACGTGTTCAAAATTGCCATTTTTGATCGACGCTCTATGCAGTATGTCGGCGGTAAAATGTCAGGTGTAACCGAAGAAGAATTTAGAGATATGATGTTAAGTGGTGGACGATCAATCATTGGAAACCGATCTAAAGAAGAAAAAAATGGCTAAAATAGTTGGCGGTATAGGATGTTCACATGTACCCGCAGTGGGTGCAGCATCAGATTTTGGAAAAACAAAAGACAGTTACTGGACCCCTTTATTCGATGCTTTACCCAAAGCGAGAAAATGGATCAATGATTTACGTCCAGATGTTGTTATCCTTGTATATAATGATCATGCATCTGCTTTTTCATTAGAACTCATTCCCACCTTTGCGATTGGTACAGCAGATTTATTTAAACCTGCAGACGAAGGTTATGGTCCACGTGATGTTCCAGATGTAAAAGGGCATTCTACTTTGGCTTGGCATATCGCAGAATCATGCATTCTAGACGAATTTGATCTCACCATTGCTAATCATATGGATGTGGATCACGGTTGTACAGTGCCGTTAACCGTCTTTTTTGATCAACCTGAAGAATGGCCTGTAAAAGTTATCCCATTATGTGTAAACGTTATTCAGTTTCCACCCCCAACGGCGAATCGCTGTTTTAATTTGGGACAAGCCATACAACGCGCTGTAGAATCTTTTCCTGAGGATCTAAGGGTAGTCGTTGCAGGAACTGGAGGGATGTCACATCAATTGCAAGGAGAAAGAGCAGGAGTGGTTAATACTGAATTTGATTTAACCTATCTCGATAATTTGATCGACAACAACGAAGTCAATCGTAAAATGTCACACCTAGAGTTTATCCGTGAAGCAGGGTCAGAAGGGATTGAAATGGTGATGTGGCAAATCATGCGAGGCGCCTTAGACGATCAAGTAGAAGAAAAATTTAGAAAATACCATGTAGCCTCTTCAAATACGGCTTTTGGGATTATTTGTTTAGAAAATAAAACTGTATGATTTACAAAACACAAGTAGCGATTATTGGTGCAGGTCCTGCAGGTCTATTGCTGTCCCGCATGCTTTTTAATGCTGGAATAGAAAGTATCATTCTTGAAAATAGAAATGAAGCCTATTTACGACAACGTCTTCGTGCCGGTGTGCAAGAAGAGGGAACTGTAGCGGCATTTGTTGAAGCAGGAGTAGGCGATAAGTTAATGAAGGAAGGCATGGAACACCATGGTATTCGATTTCACTTTGCAGGAGAACAACATCATATCGATGTTAAGGGATTAACGGGTGGAAAAGTGGTAACGGTCTATGGACAACGCAACATTACTTGCGATATGATAGATTGGGCGCATAAAGACAATATTAAAATTATTTATGAGGCCAAAGCACAACGTTTAGAAGGTTTAACCACAGATGCACCTATTGTTCACTTTTCTCTTAACGGTTCACTACACGAATTGCATTGTGAATATGTAGCTGGCTGTGATGGTTATCACGGCATTAGTAGACCTTCTATCCCCAAACAACTGCGGAGAGAATATGTGCATGAATTTGAACATTCTTGGTATGGCATTTTAGCAGAAGCACCACCTAGCTTTGAGGATGTTGTTTATGCGCATCACCCTAATGGCTTTGCGCTGCAAAGTATGCGCAGCCCAGAGTTAAGTCGTATGTATATTCAATGCCCTAACGGGACTGACCCAGAAGATTGGGAAGAAGAAGCGCTTTGGGATGAACTTGATTTACGTTTAGGCTTTAAAAATAACCGTGGAAAAATTGTCGATAAAAGTGTAGCCAGTATGCGCAGTTTTGTTTGTGATAACATGCAACATGGAAAACTTTTTATCGCAGGAGACGCGGCTCATATTGTACCTCCAACAGGAGCTAAGGGTATGAATTTAGCTGTTTCTGATGTTAAAGTATTAGCAAAAGGATTAATCAATCATTACACCGAAAAAGACGATACAGTATTAAGCGCTTATAGCAAGATATGTTTAAGTAGAATATGGAAAGTTGAACGATTTTCATGGTGGGTAACAACAAGCTTCCACACCCTTGAAAATCAATCAGAATTTGACACAAAAATGCAAGAAGCAACCCTTGGCTACCTTTGTAGTTCAGATATTGGAGCTGCTTCGTTTGCAGAAAATTATGTAGGACTCCCCATTTATTGGGACGCAAAATAAACAAGAATGAAAATAACAATCGCAGGAACTGGATCCATTGCTAGAAAACACATAGAAGCACTTCAAAATATTGGCAATATTGACATTGTCTTATTGGGGATCGATCAAGAGGAATTAGAAGAGGTGGCTAATAAATATGGGATTAAACATTATTCTACTTATACAGATGAGTTATTAGCAGACAAAAGTGTTACGGCTGTTATACTAGCAACACCTACGCCGCTTCACGTTGAGCAAACCATCGCGTGGCTCGAGGCGGGAAAACACGTATTAGTCGAAATCCCTATGGCTGACTCTTTAGAGGGAGCTAGGGCGATTATCGAAGCGCAAAAGCGAACAAAAAAGAATGTTATGGTGGCGCATACTCGTCGCTTTAACCCACCGCATCAATGGATTCGTCAACAAATTCAACAAGGAAAATTGCATTTGCATCACCTTGCTGTTGAAACGCTTTTTCATCGAAAAGAAAATAAAAGTGCTCTTGGGAAAGAACGAGATTGGGTCGACCATTTATTATGGCATCACGCTGCTCACAGTGTAGATTTATTTCGTTACCAAACGCAGGAAGCAGAGATTAAGCGCTGGGCAATGCAAGGACCAAAATCAGCAACAATCGGGGTGCCGCTTGATATGAATATTGGTATAAAATCCATTAGCGAAAAACTTTTAACGGTTACTTTGTCGTTTAATAATCAAGGAGAATTTGGTTCTTGGTTTAGATATATTTGCGAAGAAGGTACTTTTAAAGTGCGTTATGATGATATTGTTGATGGGAATGACAATCCAGTAGAAATCCCATCTGAGTTAACAAAACACAATGGCTTTGAATGGCAGAATTTAGAATTCATCAATGCGATAAAAGAGGGCAGGAGTCCTAATGCAAGTGCAGACGAAATTTTCCCTTCGATGGAAGTCTTACACAAACTTGAATATATCGCTTCTAACTGATGGAAGTTCAAAAAATACCTTTTTCACTTTTTCGCGGAGGGAGCTCTAAAGCAGTTTTTTTTCATAAAAAAGACCTAGCCGAAGATCCTCAAGAAAGAGATGCTCAAATTCTCTCCACCATGAATGGTTTAGGATGGAATGATCAACGCCAAGTTGACGGTTTAGGTGGAGGTAATTCCTTAACCAGTAAAGTTGCTATTGTTTCCCCTTCTCAACGCCAGGGGGTGGATTTAGATTATTTATTCGTTCAAGTAGTGGTAGGAGAAGGACGTCTATCAACAGCTCAAAACTGTGGTAATATTCTTTCTGCTGTGCTGCCTTTTGCCATAGAAGAAGGGCTTATTAAGCCAAGAAATACCATCACAACTGCCAGGGTTTTTATGGAAAATAGCGCCTCGCTATGTGATGTAGAAATTGCCACTCCTAAGGGGGTGTTAAGTTATTTTGGCGAAGCCCAAATAAGTGGGGTTGAAGGATCCGCTGCTCCGGTGATATGCAACTATCTCTCCCTTGAAGGCTCCACCTGTGGCGCGTTGTTTCCTACCGGGAATAAACAAGATGTTTCACATGGAATCTCTATTAGCTGTATCGATAACGGGATGCCTACTATTTTGATGGATGCCAAAGATTTAGGGATTAAGGGGGATGAATCAAAGCAAGAATTAGAAGATAATACGTCTTTAAAAACTCTTTTGGAAAACATTCGATTAGAGATGGGTCCCAAAATGGGCTTAGGAAATGTTACTAATAAAACAATCCCTAAAATGGGAATCATATCTGCTTCAATAACAGACGCCATGGTCAATACCCGTATGTTTATACCTCATGTATGTCATGCAGCTATTGGGGTATTAGCGGCCGCTAGTATCGTAGCAGGTTGTATTATTCCAGGGACAAGCGTTCACTTGCTTGCAAAGCAAAAAGAAGGGAATGAATTTACCTTAGAACATCCCTCTGGAGAGATTACGATTGTATTAGATTACAGCAAGGAAAAAGAAGAGATTAAAATTCATAAAACAGGCATCATTCGCACTGCACGACAGATCTGCTCAGGTATTGCAAATGTTCCTCTATTTAAATAACAGTAATTATGGTGAAAAAAACCTGTATGCCCCCCAATAAAGCTCCCATTACCCCAAACTTTGAGCTCCCAAAAAATGCAACTGACGCACACTGCCATGTTTTTGGTCCGCATGAGGTATTTCCTTTTCATCCAAAGGCGAGTTATTGGCCACCAGATAATGGAAAAGAAGAATTAAAAAAGATTCACGAAGCCATCGGCATAGAGCGAGCAGTTATCGTTCAAGCTAGTTGTCACGGCATTGATAACCGTGCTATGATGGATGCTTTAGCAAATAATCCAGACACTTATCGCGGCGTGTGTATTGCCGATGATAGTTTTAGTCGCCAAGATATTGAAGCGCTTAATGATGGAGGTGTTTGTGGAGTGCGTTTTAATTTTGTCAAGCATTTGGGAGGTGCTCCAGATTTGGACAAGATGCAAAAGGTTTTGGATAAAGTTATTCCTCTTGGCTGGCATTTGGTCATTCATGTCAATGCTGAAGATCTGATAGAATACGAGTCGTTTTTTTCTCAACTAGATATGCCTATTGTCGTGGATCATATGGGACGTGTTCCCACTGATCTGGGCGTAGAACAAGAAGCCTTCCAAATATTAAAGCGCTTTGTTAGCAATGAAAATTGGTGGGTTAAGGTTTCTGGCGCAGAACGTATTTCAAAAGCAGGACCGCCATTTGAAGATGCCATCCCTTATGCAAAAGAATTGATTTCTATAGCGCCTAAGCGTGTTTTATGGGGCACGGATTTCCCGCACCCCAATATCAAAACCCATATGCCTAATGATGGACATTTGGTCAATCTTTTAAACCAGTATTGTGATACTAGGGAACAACTAAAAGATATTCTCGTTCACAATCCGGCAAAACTTTACAATTGGTAAATGCATAGGATTCACTCTTTTTCTATTGGAGAAATTCAAGCCCATATTTTGGAAGAAAACTCTTTTCAAAGTACGGTAGGAAAAGAATTCATTTTAACCGATCATCCTCAACACATCGCTGAACAAGCTATAGAGGTGGGATTTAATTATTTGCTTTTAAAAGTGAATAAGCAATGGCTCATTATAGATTCTGGGAGAGGAAATGGTAATTTGATCCAAAGCCTAAAAACACTTGAATTGACCCCTAACGATATCGATTATGTTCTACTCACCCATAGTGATGGGGACCATATAGGTGGGCTAAGTGCTTTTCCTAACGCAACACTTGTACTTCCTGAGGAAATGCATAAACTATGGTGCACTCCTTCGTCGAGTGAAGCGCTCTTGGATGAATTTTCAGCGACCCCTTTTGTGCAACTTTTACCTAATGAAAAGCAAATAGCTATGCGCAATGGCAAGCAAGGATTTTTTAGTTTTTACAAGGAACTAGATGATGCCAAAATAATACTGTTAAAAGACAATACTACTTTTCTTGATGTTATAAAATTCTTTCCTGCAAAAGGACATCGGAGGGATCATTTTGGAATCATCATTCAATCTGGTAATGAAACGCTTATTCATTGTTCAGATGCTATTCGAGATCCCCTGCAATTGAATGATATAGCAATTGTTTCTAAATACGACTCAGACCCCGAAGAATGCAAGAAAACAGTAAAAGCAATTGCTAATAGGCTTAATGATGAAGGCTCAGAAACACTCTTTTGTACCCACTATCGTTTTCCGGGTATCATAGCGTCTAATTAGCCTCTTCTTGCGAGGTCACTTGTGACTCTCTAAAACTTTTAGGTGTTTTTCCTGTATGCTTTTTGAAAAAGCGACAAAAATATCCTAAATCATTGAAGTTAAAAATGTGAGAAATTTCAGAGATGGTATAGGACGTATACAGAAGATTGCGTTTGATTTCGAGTACAATATAATTTTGAATTACCTGAGAGGCTGTTAAACCAACATTCGCCTTGCAAATTCTATTTAAATGGGTTGGTGTAATCTTTAAGCTATCGGCATACTCTGCAACAGACCTAGCGATGGATTGGGTTGCTTTTACCTCCTGTTCAAAGGATCTGAAATATAGATAACTCTGTTTTTTAATGAACTTATTAGTTGGGCTATTAAGGTTGTCATGTTTTAATAATTGTAAGAAAAATAGGCTTAAATAAGCGTTAATGGCTAGCCTAGTTCTGGGACCATTCTCGGGTAAGTGCGTGCTTATTTTATCAATTAATAAAGTACACTCCTCAAAATGATCTACCCGCTCTAAAAAGTTAATTCCATTTGTTAAACGGAAAAGACTTTTGGGTAAATCAGCAAATATGTCTTCTAATAAGGAGGTGTTAATTGTCAAAACTTTCCCTTTGAATTCGGTTTGCATATCGAATTGAATTTCATGCAAAGTACTCTCAACGATAGTAATGATGCATGGGCCAGCAATATTCATGCTTGTTTGATCAGAAATAAATCTACCTTTTCCTTGCTCAATTAGTATAACTTGAAACAAATTAGAATGCACATGCGGTTTAATGTGTCCATTGAATGAACTTACAGTTTTTTCGATGGATTCTACATTTACAAAATAAGATGGTAGGACATAATTATCATTTCCGTAAACTACATAATTCTTTATGTTCATTATTTTTTCACTTAAATTGCCTAGTATGCATGTATTATTTGTCTAATAAAACTAATGAATAATTTATAAATAGCAAAGAAGTTATTTCATTATAAAACATGCACTTTATGTTCAATATTTTTAGGTTTTATTTAGAAGTGTCGCTGTCAAAATGTTTTATATGTGCTTTTACTTTTTTAGCTAGTTATTCAAAGCTAATGAGATTATAAAATTGAATTATTGCACATATTTATTAAACAAATCAAACATATGTTGTAGTGACTCGAAAAATAATCCTTTAATTTATTCAATGCATTTAGTATTATAGAATGCAAAATCGCAAACTAAAACAATTAAGTAATGAAGAAATCTATTGCAAAAAACTTCTTTTTAGGAGTGGTTGTCACTTTGTTTTCAGCTTTTACCATGGTAGCACAAAATAGTGTTTCAGGCAAGGTTGTAGATTCTAGTGGCGAATCTTTACCAGGAGCAAATGTTATTATTAAAGGATCAAGTCAAGGAACAACAACTGACTTTGAGGGGAATTTTAATCTGGCCACAGATCAGCTACCAACTGTTATTTTAGTGAGCTATACCGGATTTAAGACTCAAGAAATCACTATTGATTCTAGTGATGCGAATGTGAGCATTACACTAGAAGATGACTTTGCTTCTTTAGACGAGGTTATAATTTCTGCCTCTAGAAGATCAGAAAAGGTAATTGATGCGGTGGCTGCTGTGTCGTTAATTAGTACGCGTAATGTAGAAAGCGCACCAGTTTCTGGGGATGTAGTAAACCTTATGAGAAATCTCCCCGGTCTTAGCTTAGTTCAAAATGGTGCAGGTGAATCCAATGTTGAGCTAAGGGGATCTGCTATTGTCAATGAGACGAACACCTTAGTGATGAAAGATTATTTACCTTTGACGACCCCATACAATAAACGGGTCAATACTGCTGCAATTCCTTTAACACCAATTGATATCGCTAGTGTTGAAGTTGTTCGTGGTCCAGCAGGGGCATTATATGGGCCTAACGTTACGTCTGGTGTTGTTCATTACATAACAAAAGATCCGTTTAAATATACAGGTGTAGATGTTTATACTGGTTTTGGTAACCAAGGACAAAGTCAAGTAGCTGTTCGTTGGGCCAACCACTCGTCGAATGATAAGTTTGGTTACAAGCTCATCTTTAAGCAAAACAAAGTGGACGAATTTCAACTTAATGATAGGGGAATTCTCAAGGCAAATGGTGATTTAGCCATTCGACCTGGATCTGTTAAAACATTAACAGACGGAAGCACTTTAACGGTAGGTGATAACCTATTGACAGAAACGTATTCTACCAGTTATGAAGCTACCTTAATTTATAATTTCAATGAAAACACCTCATTGACCTATGTTGGTTCGATTAATGATTACCGTCAAAATTTTAGAAATCAGAATAATCATTTATACAATGGTGGAAGGAATTTTTTAAATCAATTGCGTTTCAACTCTGGGAATTTTTTCGCAACATTTTTTGCAAGTAAAGAATTTGGTTCAGAATCACTCCCGGGAAAAGTATTTAGTTTTAATTACTCCAGTGCTGATGAAACGAATGTGGATACGTCTGATAGTTTTTACTACGATATAACGGCACAATATAATCTGGATCTTGCAGAAAACACAACGGCAGTAATTGGTGGAGATGTAAAAATCATTCCAGCGTTCAGCGATGCCAAACGTTATGGTGTATTTTCTGATAACAATGCTAGTTCCATCTATGGGGCTTATGTTTCCTTAAAACATGATTTCAGCGATAAATTAAGTGCCAATTTTGCTGGGCGATTTGATACGTATGATGCTTATGATCAATCGGTTTTTTCACCGCGTTTAGGTTTTGTTTACAAAACGAATGATGTTACCGCTTTCCGCTTATCACTTAATCGTTCTTATAGTGCAGAAAGTCAATTACGTACGTTCTTAGATTTTACCTTAGGTCTTCCGCCTGCTTTGCCAAGAACACATGCGATTGGTGTGGGTACACCAGTTACCTATAACAATCCAGAGACACGTTTTGCTTTTGGTACTGTAGATGGAGGAAACTCGTATGAACTAGCTGATATAATTGCAGCACTCGCCACTAACGCAGGTGTAAACGTGGATGTTTCTGGTGTATCAGGTAGTGTTACCCCAGGACTTAGGTCGGCAACTTTCCAAGCACCACTTATAGGACGTCCAATAGGACCCATTAACAGTTTAAATGATGTAGGTTCTGGTGAGCCAGAGCTACGAGCTGTAAATACCTTAGAGTTTGGTTTTACAACAGTTTTAAACAGTAAATTAAAAATTACTGCAGATGCCTATTACAGCGTAACACAAAATATACAACCTCAAGGAATTGTTCCCCTATCAGCGGGTGCACAGTTGGATGTTGCTGCGGTAAGTGCGCAAATTAATACGGCTCTTTCTGGTACAGTTGCTCAACCGATAATTGACCAATTAACCACGGCACTAGGCACATCTGCTCCTGGGCCCCCGCGACCAGGTTATGGTCTTATAGTTTCTGATATAGCACAAGCACGTGGTTATTTAGTGGATGTTGGTTTCCCAACCTATGGTAATGAGGATGTAAAATACTTTGGCCTTGATTTAGGACTCAACTATAGTTTCACAAATGATTTTACCGTTTTTGGGAATTATTCATACGTATCAGAAAATATATGGACTCCTGAAGACCTTGGAGAAACGAACCCTAGTTATGAGTTTTTCTTAAACACTCCTAATAATCGTTTTAACTTTGGGATAAATTACTTACCAGCCGAGAAGTTTTACGGAACATTTGGGCTAAACCATCTTTCAGAATTTGATGGAAAAATGGGAGATGGTCGAATTTTTACGGGAACCAATAAAGCCAGAACATTTAGCAATATGAGCCTTGGATATCGTTTCAAAACGAAAAAAGAAAATAAATTAGATTTAGGGTTATCCATCAATAATTTATTTGATGCAGAGTTTGAGCAATTTGTTAATCTTCCTACGATTAGAAGAACGTTTTTGTTTACACTTAAATATAATAGCAATAAATAGAATCACTTTTTTTCTAACAATAAAACAACGCCTTATTTATTTTTAGATAAGGCGTTGTTTATTTTGATTTCCTCGTTACTTCCTCCTGTTGAACGCAGGGAATCAGTTATATTAAAGCATTTTAAATTAATCGGATGTCAAATCAATATCGCGCCTAAATAAATTAGCCATATTTATTCACAATCATTTAAAGAAAATGAAATTGATTTGACCATTAGACAATAGTTGATCATTGTTTTTTGATTGAAAAAATTGAGTAATTTGTAAATTAAAATAGCTAACAGCTATAAATAAACTTTTTTGGATGATTAGTAAGGGTTTTAAGCTCATTGGCCGTGAAATGGATATTACGGTCAAGAGTGTTCGAAAAATGTACAACAGTACTTTTAGTGAGAATAATGTAGATTTAAATATAGACCAGTGGCCAATATTGGCTGTTTTATATGATTATAACAGCTTAACTCAAGTAGAGATCGCTGAACATATTAGGCGTTTTCCTCAAAGCCTATCTGCTACGATTAAACTATTGATCAAAAAAGATTATGTCGTCAAAGAAAAATCAAAGGAGGATATGCGTAGCTATAACATTTTGCTGACAAAACACGGAAGAGAAATCGTAGAAACTGCCTTTCCTTATGTAAAAAAATTAAGGGAAAAACAATGGGAAAATTTATCTGAAGAAGATTATGTAAAGTTCTTTTCAATTATTGAGCAGATACGCAACAATGTGAATTAGTTATTTCATCTTTTTTATTAAACAATTCGAACATTTATTTTATTTATTAGAAGTGATTTTGGAGTTTTAATAAATGTATTTACTAAATTCCCCATTATCCTAAAATAATATACAATGACAAAAGTTGTCTTACTTGGCACTGGAACCCCACGAATGGCCCCAAACCGTTATATGAGTTCACTCGTAATAATCGTTGATGATAAGGCGTATGTAGTTGATTGTGGAAGCGGAGTTTTAGAACGCCTCTCACAAGCTAGAGCAATGGGATTAAACGCTTTAGATAATAAAAACCTAACACAGTTGTTTATTACGCACTTTCATCCTGATCACACAGTAGGATTGCCAGGATTCATTATTTCCCCTTGGAATTTAGGAAGAGAAAAGCTTGGGATTTATGCCCCTAGAGGCATAAAAAACATGGTCGATAATGTGCTTAAAGCTTTTGAGCTTGGAATAAACGAACATTTAAATCATGGCCCAAAACCATTAAATGATATTGTCATTGATGTTCAAGAATTTACTAGTGGTACCATCTATAAAGATGAATTGGTTGAAGTCGAGGCAATTCCTGTAGAACACGGAACATTCAATGCCTTTGCATTTAAATTCACCACTCCAGATAAAACAATCGTTATTTCTGGGGATACGACTTCGCCTATAGCTGCGCTGAATGAAGCCGCTAAGAATTGTGATATATTGGTTCACGAAGTATTTTGTGAAACCGCGATCAATCAACAACCTAAACAGTACAGAGACTACATGAAATCTGTGCATACTTCTGGAAGAGATTTAGGTAAAATTGCCGCTCAAATTAATCCGAAGAAATTAGTATTGACCCATCAGATTTTATTCAATAGTACCGAAGAAGATTTGTTGGACGAAATAAAAGAAAATTATAAAGGCGAACTTTTTTTTGGTAATGACTTAGATGTCTTTGAATAAGCACAATCAATAAACCTAAATTAGGACAGTATGAACGTAAATAAAATGTACATCAATGGAGAATGGGTAAACAGTCAATCAAATAAAACATTTGTTGATTATAGCCCTGTGACTGATTCTGACTATGCCCTAATTACAGATGCTGATCAGAAGGATACAAAAAGAGCCATTGAAGCAGCACATGCAGCTTTTCCTGCATGGTCGGCCCTGCAGCCAGAAGAACGCGCCAATTACTTGTTAAAAGTCGCTGAGGCACTCGAGAATAATGAAGATGAAATATCAAAACACCTCATTGAGGAGATTGGTTCATGGATAGGGAAATCAAAGGTTGATCTTAAAACCTCTGTTGGATTTTGGAAGGCTGGAGCCAAAATACCCTTTATGGTTGAGGACGAAGTATTAGAATCACCTATTGGGAAAAAAAGTGTGGTAAAGCGCATCCCTTTGGGGGTAGTTTCTGTCATAACGCCTTGGAATGTTCCTTTAAATTTATCGTCAAGAACTACTTCAGGAATATTAGCAGTAGGGAACACAGTAGTGTTAAAGCCTTCAGAAGAATCACCTATTACCGGTGGCCTTATTTTGGCGAAAGCCTTTGAAGAAGCTGGTGTTCCACCAGGTGTTTTCAATGTTGTTACAAGTTCACGAAATCATGTGGTCGAAGTAGGAGAGGAGATGGTGACCAATCCTTTGGTTAAAGCCATCAGTTTTATCGGTTCTGAAAACGTTGGACGACAAATCGCCACAAAGGCGGCTTCACAGTTTAAAAAGACAAGCATGGAGTTAGGTGGGAAAGACGCCTTAATTGTTATGGATGATGCTGATATTTCTAAGGCGGTCACTGCAGCAGCCTTTGGCGCATTCTATCATGCAGGTCAAATCTGCATAGGGACTAAACGTATTTATGTAGATGAGAAAATTGCCGAAGAATTTATCAAGCGTTTTGTCGCAAAAACAAAGGCTCTTGGAATAGGGGATGTCTATGAATTTTCAAAGCCCATTGGACCACTGATCAATCATGCTGCCCTAGAAAAAATCAAGCATCAATTGAACGATGCTGTTGAAAAAGGTGCAACAGTCCTTGCAGGAGGTAATCATGATGGCTTGTATTTTAATCCAACGATACTAACAGGCGTGACGCAAGAAATGGAGACCTATGGAAATGAAACCTTTGGTCCTATGGTAGCGATTTATCCCTATGCTACGGTAGAAGACGCTCTTAAAGAAGTTAATAATATTGATTACGGACTTTCTGGGGGTGTAATGGCTGGGAGTGAAGAAAAAGCTAATGCAGTCGCCATGAAAATGGAATCTGGTATGTGTCATGTGAATGACGGGACAATTTATGGGGAACCTTTTGCACCCTTTGGGGGAATGAAAAATAGTGGAATGGGACGTTATGGAGGTAAAGCATCTGTTGAAAGTTTTACGCAACAACGTTGGATCACAGTAGAGCAAGGTACTCGCCCCTACCCACCCATGTTTAATGAATAATTGAAATTAAAATGAAAAAAACAATCATTGTTACCGGTGCAGCTTCTGGAATTGGTGCAGAAACTGCTAAACAACTTAAAATACTGGGACATACCATTATTGCATTTGATAGGAATGAACCAAAAGAAAATATAGATCAATACATCCCCATTGATTTATCAGATGAGGACAGTATTAAAAAAGCAGTTAGCGAATTTAAAGGAAAGGCGCATGCATTGTGTAACATTGCAGGGCTTCCTCCCACCATTCATCCAGAACTTCAAATAAAGGTGAACTTTTTTGGCCTTCGTTTGTTTACGCAACTACTTATTGAAAAACTTCACGATGGTGCAAGCATTATAAATTTAGCATCTGTCGCAGGTAGTGGATGGATGAGGAATTTGGACACATTAAACAAGTTGTTTAAAATTGACAATTTTGCACAGGCCTTACCCTTTCTTGAAGAGCACAACATCTCTGACGAAGCAACTTACAACTTCTCTAAAGAAGCGGTAATTCTATGGACCTTATACAACGCGACTACTTGGAGCGATCGCAATATTACCATCAAAGCCTTGAGTCCAGGTCCTGTAAAAACACCTATCCTTCAAAGCTTTATGGACACCATTGCTAAAAAGCAAGTTGTTCTTCCAGAAGCGATGAAGGGAGAACCAGAAAAAATAGCTGCGATTGTAACTTTTTTATGTGGGGAGAATGCTTCATGGATTAACGGTCAAAATATTGTCGCAGATGGCGGCTTATCGGCCATGCGAATGACAAAACAACTCAGCACTTAAATAGAATAACATGCGAATAGATGTAAACCAAACAATTGACAACGCTAAGCTGAATTCATTTCATATTATTTTAGCCATATTAGGCTTCCTTTTTACTGTAGTGGAAGGCTTTGAAATGATCTGTTTAGGATTGATTACTAAGGATGTAGCAGATGATTGGGGTATTGCACCACAAGCACTTGAATATGCTCACTTAGCTGTGCTGATAGGGATTCTTTTGGGATCATTAGTTGCTGGAATAATTACTGACAAAATTGGTAGAAGAAAATCAATTTTACTCATGTTTACTTTGGCCACTGTGGGAATGGGCCTTAGCTTTTTCATCTCAAACATGAATCAAATGATTGTTTTACGTCTTGTAACAGGCTTTGGTGCTGGAGGGGCATTGCCTATTGCCATTGCATTAATTTCAGAATATGCACCTTTAAAATACCGTAATATCATTGTGGTATTTGCCTATGCGGGAGCTCCTTTTGCCAGTTATGTTGGCGGCTACTTTGGGAATTATTTCATTGACGCACTTGGGTGGCAAGGGATCTTTGTCCTTGGAGTAGCACTAGCCAGTCCTATTTTGGTTTGGATGTACCTCTGGGTCCCAGAATCGGTAAAATACATGGTGCTTAAAGACATTAAAGTAGCTGAGTCTAAAGAACTTTTAGTTAAAGTTGATCTTTCTTTAAGTCTTAACGATCAAGATGAATTATTTATTGATGAACCCGTTTTGACAAAAGGCTCTTTGACTTCATTATTCAGTAACGGAAGACTTATGGTAACTAGTTTTTTATGGCTAGCTTTTATTGCTGGTCAATTTATTATTTACATCATGTCCTTGTGGCTACCCACTATATTACAGTCGGCTGGCTGGGAAGCTGGGCTAAGTAGAAATGCTGTAGGGCATTATTATCTGGGTGCAAGTATAGGTGGAATAATCATTGGTTATTTAGCAGATAAATACGGTGCTTCTAAAGTGCTTATTTATGCCTTTCCGCTAGCTTCAGTTTTGTACTATGTACTAGGTCAGGTGGTTAATGACCAAGAAATGTGGTTTTTAATTGCTCCATTTGCAGGCGCGATTGCAGTGGGTTCTACCCTTGGATTAGCACCATTAGCGGCGAGTCTTTATCCAACCTCAATTCGCGGGACAGGTGTAGGCGCTAGTCTGGGTGTTGGACGTATTGGATCGATTATTACGCCTATGATTGGGGCTTCTATAGTAGCCGCCAATATTTCTGCGACCGATTTTTACATGATTGCGATGATTGCGCCTGTAATCAGTTCAATTAGCATCATTGTTTTGGTTTTTTACAGACCCAAAGAGGTACAATAGTTTTTCTATTAAAGAAATAATTGACGAGTGATCAAAAGCATTTCCCCTTTAATAGCGTCCTTAAAAGAATATAAGCGTTCATCGTTTAATTCGGATATAATTGCAGGACTTACGGTGGGTATTATTCTCATTCCTCAAGCTTTAGCGTATGCTTTGTTAGCAGGTGTACCGCCTATTTACGGATTGTATAGTGCGTTGATACCTATGCTAATTTATGCTCTTTTAGGGAGCTCTTATTACTTATCGATTGGTCCAGTAGCCATTACGGCAATCTTGATGTTGAAAAGTGTTTCTAAAATCCATACGCCTTTTAGTGAGCCCTATATTCAACTGATCATTTTGTTAGGACTTTTTATAGGTGTTTTTCAAATTATCCTTGGTGCATTAAGAATGGGGCAATTAACCCAATATATTCCAAAGACAGTACTCTCTGGATTTATTCAAGCTGCAGCGATTTTGATTATATTTTCGCAATTTAAGGATGCCCTTGGATTAATGATACCTAGTCAGCTTTCGACATTTGAGACGTTGTTTTATGTGATCAATCACGCGATAGAGATCAACTTACTTGCCTTGGGATTATTTGGCTTTTCATTATTAACCATCCTCTTAGTAAATTCGAGAAACAAACGATTTCCAGTAGCGCTAGTTGTTGTTTTAACCTCCATTGGGATGAGTTACTATTTTCAATTGGACAATAAGGGGCTTCAAATCGTTGGCGATATCCCTCAAGGTTTTCCAGAATTAATATTTCCTGTCTATGAAATAAGTACTTTTATTAGCCTTATTCCAAGTATTTTTGCGGTTACTTTTATTGGTTATGTGGGCAGTATTGGACTTGCCTTATCTTTTGAGCACTTGCAAGAAGAAAAAGTAAATGCAAACAAAGAATTATTTGTATTAGGCCTAGCCAAAGTTGTCGGTGCATTTTTTCAGGCATTCCCTTCTACCGGCAGTTTTAGTCGTACCGCGATTAATGTTACAGCTGGGGCAAAAACACAAATTTCTTCCTTGATTACCATCATCCTTCTTGCAGTAACCCTTTTGTTTATCACTCCTTTATTCTATTATCTACCCAATGCTGTTTTAGCAGCTATAATTGTTCACTCGGTGTTTTCACTCTTAAAAGTCGATTATGTAAAAGAACTTTGGGGAAAAAATAAAATTGACTTTACCGTTTTCACGGCTACTTTTATGCTAACCATATTAACTAGTTTAGAAATCGGTGTAATAGGGGGGATCCTTTTCTATTACTTGCTCACTTATAGTATTCACCTTTTTTTTAACAACAATAAATCCTAGTCATGAAATCTAAATTCTTATTATTCCTTTTTTCTTTTTTTCTTTTTAATGGGTGTTCAACATCAGATAAGTCTGAAACACTAAGTCCATTACCAACTACACAAACTCCAGCTGAAAAGAAATTAGAAAAGCGCAATTCAGAATTCACTGAAGAAGTTATTTCAGTGACAGAAAATGTATATACAGCTGTAGGTTACGATGTTTCAAATATTTCGATGGTTTTGGGGCAAGATGGTTATATCCTTATAGATGGGGGATCAAATCCAAGGTCAGCTGCAAAGATAAAGGCCGAATTTGCCAAAATCACATCTCTCCCTTTAAAAGCGATTATTGTTACCCATGGGCATGGAGATCATGCTAAGGGGGTTGCCACTTATGTAGATGGTCAAGATGTTGATATTTGGGCAATGCAAAACTTTGGTCACGAAGGCGAATTTAGTGCAAAAGCCGGAGTGAACTTTCCTCAACGTCCTTTAAGACAAGCAGGTTTTGCCTTGCCAAAGCAACAGCGCATTAACAACGGTGTTGCCCCAGCAATGTACATGGTTAAACCCGTTCCAGCAAAAGAAAATTCAAAAGACAAAAAAGAGATCAAAACGGTTTATACCAGTAACCTAAAACCGAATCAACTGCTTAATGAACCCTTTAAAGCGATTAATATCGCTGGGATTGAAATCGAACTATACCATGCTCCTGGCGAAACAGATGATCAATTATTTGTTTGGCTTCCTCAAGAAAAAGTAGTGTTTTCAGGTGATAATTTTTATAAATCATGGCCTAATCTCTACGCTATACGCGGAACAGAATACCGTGATGTATACGACTGGATCAATAGCCTTAGTCTTATGATTTCAAAAGAAGCCAATCACCTTGTCGGCGGTCATACACGACCCGTTTTAGGTAAAGAAATGGTCAAAGAAATATTAACAGACTATCGTGACGCAATAAAATTTGTTTTTGAAAAAACAGTGCAGGGGATTAACCAAGGCATGACTCCAGATGAACTAGTGGATTATGTTCAATTACCCGAGCACTTTGCCTCAAAAGATTATTTACACGGCTATTATGGGCGAGTAGATTGGTCTGTTCGCCAAATCTTTAATGGTTATATGGGCTGGTTTGATGGAAATGCTACCAATCTTATTCCCTTGTCTTCTAAAGAAGAATCGCATAAAATGATTGCGTTAATGGGAGGGGATGAAAAAGTTAAAAGTGAAGTCATCAATGCATTAAATGGGAGTGAGTTTCAGTGGGCAGCACAATTGATCGATTATCTGTTGATCATAATGCCTGAGAATAGAGCGTATAAGAGCCTTAAAGCAAATGCGATGGAAGGTTTAGGACGTAATATTGATAATGCCGTTGCACGGAATTATTATTTAACCGTGGCCCAAGAATTAAGAAAACAATAGGCAGTATGATCGAAGTAGAAAACAAGCTTTTAAATAGTAAAAAGCCTTTGTTTTTTCAAGTAAAGAATGCCAAAGATATTGGCGTTAAAACACCTAAAGTAGTCTTAGGTGAAGATCTGCGTACCGTTGTTCGTTCACTAACGGTATTTCAAAAAGAGGCACTCATTACCTCGGCGCGTACCGGGACTACATGGCGTTTAGCTAGTGATGAAGGTGTGTATCTCAACGGAACAGATTATGCACCGGCACCCTTATGTCATCTCACTGTGGGAATGGTTGCCTCATATATGAATGAGATTACAGCTTTAGCTAAACTCCGGAATATTTCGATTAAGAATATTCGTCTTATTCAAGATAATTTTTACAGTATGAAGGGCAGTATGATGAAAGGAGATATGATTGCCCATGCTTATGATGTTGAATTAGAAGCGCAAATAGATGCAGAGGCAAGTAAAGAGACATTACAACAACTTGTTATCGATGCAACGGCAGCTTCACCATTAAATGACTTGATGAAACGCCCGCATGAGAGTTTATTTAAATTAAGCCATAATAATCAAGAGCTTGTTCCTGATAAAGCCTTAGAGATTGACGGAGATTTAATGACAGATCCCAAAATGATTTTTGATGAAGCTCAACCTGCAACAGGCGATTGGAATCAAACGTGCATCAAGATGGGGATGACCCCAAAGCACAAAAACTCGATTAGTGGAGCTGGATCTTCGCTTACAGATCAACAAGACCGCCTACTTCATTTAAGAGGAATTTGCACCCTTCGTCCAGATGGGATAAAAGAGATAACGCAGCATCTTTATAACCCTCATGGTTCTGTTTTTACTTTATTATCTGAAGAAGGTCCTGAAAATGGCGGACAAGGAAGAGCACCTGATGCAGCTACGTATATTTCTGCGGGAATTGGATTTTGCTTTATGACACAGTTTGGTCGATATGCTAAAATGAAAAAGAAAAACCTTTTGGAATATAGAATTCTGCAAGACTCCTTTTTCTCTCTAGGTGGAGCCTCTGGAGGAACAGGTGAAAAGGGTAGCGCTAAGGCCTTAGAAACCCATGTTTATTTAGAAAGTGAGGAAGAGAACGAATTCGCAACACAAATTTTAGATATTTCAGAACAAACTTGCTTTTTACACGCCTTATGCAAGGCAAAACTCAATACCAAAATACGTATTTCAACCTATAATAATTAAAAAAACAATCATGTTTACAACACTCTTTTACTATTCATTTTCGGCATTGATATTAGCTGAATTAATCAAAGGACTAAGTGCAAACGGAACCCCACCCTTACTTCAAAAATACAGTTGGCAATTAGATCTAGCTTATTTTATGTGGAGTAAAATTCTCTATTTCCGACTCCTTTTTATTGCATTGATGGCCTATTGTTTATTTTCTATGACTGGTCAAGAACAAGCCTCTGTTGTTCCTTTCAGTATTGCGCTAGTATTAGTATGGGGTTTTGTTTACTGGTTATTCAATCTTTTTTGGGTTGGGAAGCATAAGTTTGATCCTTTAAAGCAAATTAACTTTGCTAAAGCAGATCAAAATACCGTAGCCCTAGAGGAGCAAGTTATGGGGGTTAATTGGAATGGTGAGCAAAAAGCTTATCCAGTAAGTATGTTATTCTATCACCACCAAGTGAGTGATCACATTGCCAATCATCCCATTTGGATTACCTATTGCGGTTTATGTCGCAGTGGACGTGTTTATGATATCCTTGTTGACGGAGAAGCGTTGGATTTTGTTACGGGAGGACAAGCCTTAGTTGGAGCTGTTACTTTTAATGCCATATTTAGAGATTACAAGACCCAGACATGGTGGAGACAAGAAACGGGAGAAGCAGCAAAAGGAGAACTAGCGGGGAAAGTTTTACAAGATATCCCTATGGAACAAATGAGTTTAAAACATTGGTTAGAAAAGCATCCTGATTCGGCGATTTTGCAATATGATCCTTCTTATCAAAAGAAATACGATTTTGTATCTGGCTTACTTAAGTATGAGTTAAGTCTTCCTGGATGGCATTTCCAAAAGAGACCCCCCTTAATTATTGGGGTTGAATTAGAGGGACAGGAAATTGCTTATGATTGGAACCAACTTCAAAAGAAACGATTGGTACAAGATCAATTAGGGGATAATGCTTTGTTAGTACTTAGCTCAGAAGATGGCTCTTCTTCTTATACTTATCTTAGAACGTTAAAAGGAGAGGTCTTAGATTTTGAAATTAGTGGGGATATTTTAACCGACACAAAGACTAAATCAACGTGGAATCTCTTCGGGCAATGTGTTGATGGTGCATTAAAAGGAGAGGAGTTAACTAGTGTTCAATACTATAAGCAATTTATTCGCGCATGGTTGAGTTTTCATCCCAATTCATCTTTTTACAAATTTTAGGGGAGTAATTAAAGCAAAAAACTGTACTTTTTAGCTTCAGGACTTTTTAGTTTATCAACGTTTGGAATAAACATAAAATTCTGTCTCAACGAATTACTACACTTAAGGTTTGATTCCCGACATTAGATCATACCTCTGTGTAGGATCTATGGTATATTGTTGTTGAATATCTCTTCATCATATACGACCCTATTCTCTTCAAGAAGCAGACCTAGCATCTATATACTCGACTCCTGCGTCTCGGAGTAAAACTAAATCCTCCCCAGAAAAAACTGAAGATACTGGCAAATTAGAGGTTAGACCTTCTAAAACAGATGTTGTGTTTCTTATAATT
>Ga0209632_10000912_pt1 | contig 30612 bp, 34 predicted proteins | sample COG_10_FD_184754 | JGI IMG/M metagenome (GOLD analysis project Ga0209632, IMG submission 184754) | Pelagic Microbial community sample from North Sea - COGITO 998_met_10 (SPAdes) (version 2) | ecosystem: Environmental > Aquatic > Marine > Neritic zone/Coastal water | place: Helgoland, sampling... | reverse complement strand
TTTAGCTGCAGGAGTTGTTAGAGCTATAGTTTTAGCTGCAGGAGTTGTTAGAGCTATAGTTTTAGCTGCAGGAGTTGTTAGAGCTATAGTTTTAGCTGCAGGAGTTGTTAGAGCTATAGTTTTAGCTATAGGGGTTACGGTAGGTATAGTTTTTGCTATAGGTGTAGTGGTTGCCGCTGGAGACTTCTTAAACATATTATTTAAATATAAAAACATCGAATTACTACTAGTAGATGGTTGTGATTCTGGCTTGACAACCTCTGGTTTTGGAATTATAATAGATGGTATTATTAGTTTTACTGGCGCAGGGGGTATTGGTTTTAATTCAGGTTTATCCTTATATAATGTTTCTAATTCTCGGCATGTTTGGTATGGATTACCATCAATACTAAAATTTATATATTCTCTATTATCATTAGCACACTGTTTTCCATTCTTGTAATTATAATAATTAGATGCACTTGGTAATGTTAAACTTCCATCAGCTTCATTTGGAGTGCTAAAAAAAATATTTTTAGGTTCAGAAATCAAGTCTGTGGGAATATTTGGAGTATTTTGATTAAATTTTGATATTTTCCAGTCTACATAATCAATACCACGACCATGTCTTAGACCAAACTTAAACCCTCCTTCATATATTGGTTCATTTGATATTTTATCTTCAAATTCATATTGAATTCCGATACCATGTTCTGTCATACCATAATAATCCCATTCAAATTGTAAAGAATCTCTTAACACTTCATTTTTCATATTTTCTATTCTTATATTACTAACACCTCCGACATATGAATAATTACTACCAATTTTATATTTACTTAAAACATCATCAAAAGATGCACCTTTATAAATACGCACATTATCTGGAAAATTATTTTTAAATCTACCTTCGTATATTTTATTCTCTCGTTTAACGATTAGAACACCGGGACCATGTAATTCATTTTTACTATTTCTGCATCCAATATAAACTAAATCTTTGTCAAGGTCAATTTGTCCTAATGATTTAAAGGTACTCTTTTTTCCCAATTCCTTATCAGTAGCACTTGTCAATGTCCCATTAATTATTTTATTTGTTTCGTCTTTATACGAACATGTACCAAAAACTTTAGTAATCAAAGGAAATTTTTTATTAGTTATGTAATACCTAATTTTTTCAAACTCTCTTGATTCCTTATTATAATTAACTGTATCAAATTTATTTTTATAATCTATATCTAAAGGTCCAACCATTTTTAAGGTATCAATACTGGTTCCTGGTAAAATCATAGGATAATTTATTTTTCTAAAATTTCGTAAAAGAGTTACCAAGTCTTTGTTTTTAAATCTGTAAGATTCTGTTGGGAAATTATTAATATCTCCTGGTTCGCCCGGAAACATTTCTAGATTTATTAAACCTACTTTATCATATTTATCTTTGTTATCATATGGATTTAAAATTTCTAGATCATCACCTCCATAACTTCTAGAGTTTTTATCTATTTTATTTTTTAAATCTAAATATTTTTTCTTATACTTAATATATTTATTTTTATACATTATATATCTCTATATTTTTTTTATTTATATTATATTATAGTTGCTTCATTTAATTGTTATTAATTAATTAATAAAAACTTTTATTTTCTATTTACTGGTATATGAATATAAAAATTATAATATATTTTTTAATTGTATTTTATTTATACTACACACATATAAAAAATACCAAAATATTTGGTAATAGTGTAGAAACAATGGAAAATAATATAAATACACTAAAATATCAAGTGAGAAAGATATATTTATCTGATGTAATAGCAATAAAATATTTAAGCAAATTTTCTGAAAAAATACAAAAAGAAGGTCTGGTAATTAATAGTGATGTATATTTTAAAGGTAAACTTATTATTCCCGAAAATGGCGAAATTATTTTAGGTGATAAAAAAATATCAAATTTCGACAAAATAATAACTAATAAGGATGTTGTAACATTTAGGAGTTTAGCTGATAAAGATATAGCTAATAATTGTTTACAAACAAAGAAATTTAGAAATGGTTTAGGTAGACATGTGCGATTAGAACATGGAAATCCAACTGGTTATACAGGAAGAAATATGGATACTAAACATAAATTATACTTGACTAGAAATTTTAATAACAAGTATCATTATTAAATAATCTGTAAATATAAATATAAATAATTTGTAAATATATATAATGATTAATAAAATTAATTTAAAAATAGTTATAATATTTATGCTGTTATTCCTAATATTTTGTAAAAAAAATAATTTTGAATTATTTACAGATTCGCAAGATATAAGAAAACTAATTAGTGAAGAATATCAAGCTGATTTCGATGCTATAAATAATTTATCAGAAATATCTTATCAATTACAAAAAAATGGAATGATAGTTCCCGCTGATCTTATTATTAATGGAAAATTTAAATTGCCGAAAGATGGAATAATATATCGGAGAATGAAAGATAATAAACTACAAGAAATAAAATTAAGTGATGTTTTAATCCATAACGACGAGATAGTAATGAAAACATCACATGGTATATTAAAAGCAAAAAAAGATATTAAACTTGACAAATATTATAGTTTTGCAGATAAAAAAATATCTAAACTTGACAAACATGCATTATATAATATAGAAAAAGTTAGTAATAATCAATTAGAAAATACTTTTGCGCCATTTAGTGGTTGTTAAAAATAATATTTTATCTAACATTATTATATGTCTAAACTTTGTATTTATGTTATACTAGCACTAGTATTATATTTAATATTTTATAAAAATAAAGAATTTATGGTTGATACATCTCGTAGTTTAAGAGAAAAATTATTAAAAAATGATACAGATAAAAAATTAAAAAAGGATGCAGATGATAAATTAAAAAAGAAGGAGATTATTAAAATAAAATTTCAAAAGAAATTAAAAGCAAATCATCAAAAGAATTTAGATCTAATAAAAGAAGTAACTAATATTACAAAAGAGTTGGATGATGGTATGAGAGAAATTGATTCTTGGTAGTTAATTTAGAATTATTTTTGTAAAAAATTTATTCTAAATTAAGTTATAATGTTTGAAACTTATGATTATATTATAATTGCTTTAATATCTTATTTATTATTTATTAAAAAAAATAAAGAAGGGATGATAAATATAGATATGAAAAAAGATATTAAGGATAAAATAAATGAAATATACAAGACAGACCTCGAACCAATTAGAAGTTTAGGTCGTATTTCTTACAAGTTATATAATAACAGTACTATCAAAATACCGGGTGATTTAGAATTAAGAGGAAACTTAAAAATTAATGATAAACAACTTATTTTAGGAAATAAAAATTTAGATTACGAAAATATTATTTATCACGGTGATCAAGTTCAATTATATAACCAAAGTATGAAAGGGAGAATTTATAATTCTGGAAAATATGGATATTTTACAAAAGATAAAAATCACAGTACTACGAAATTTCAAATAGAAAAATGCGGACATAGTGGAATACCTCCTTTTTACAAAGGCACAAATGAAGGCCAAAGTACATGTCAAAATAAATTATTTTAAATATTTTAATTATAAAGCAAGTTTGTTGGTTTCCTTTGAGGAACTATTAGTTCTTGTAATTTATAACAAAGTAGCCTATTCAAAAATGTGATAATAATATCATTTTTGGATAGACTTTTAAGTTATTAATCATCAAGGATGAAATTTTAACCTGTATTCATCAAGACAGTATCATATTATGATATATTATAATATTTTATTATTTCAATTTTTATATATACTGTCTTGATAAATAGTAATGATGGTATTAGTATATCTATTTGTTTAAATTAATTAAATTATATATAGGTATTCACAAGTAAATTATCATATTTTTTTTCTATATCCCATTTAGTCCAACCATTATTTTCTTCATTTAATTCTTCAAATTCTCCTAATCTTAAAATATCTTTATAAAAATTAGGATGTTTTGATTCAAGATATTCTTCTGTTACCCAATCACCTCCACCAGATGAAAAATACAACCATTCAATAATACTTTTATCTTGATAAGTATGTTTGAATAAGTAACATGTATCTATTGATTCTCCTCTATTGTCAAAAGGTTCAGCATTATGAGAATTTAATATTCCAATAATCTCTTCTATTGTTATACTATTTTCTTTTGCATTAGTTATGTTATACCAAAAACTTCGTCTTCCCATTATTAAACAATAATATAATTACCAAGTAAAGTAAAATTCAATATTAAATATTAAATCTATAATAATATAAATGAATGTTATTGGGTTATCTATATTTTTGACTCCTTTTGCAAGTTATATATTTTATAAAAATTTTTTTTATGATAAATACGCAGAATATTGTGAAAATTATACGAATAATAATTATCCTAAAACAGGAATAAAATATATGAAAGATATGACAGAGTCACCTAATCCAATAAAAAGAGTTAGATTTAATAATAAAGTAGAAAGATTTTCATATTAGTTAGTTGTATTTAATTCAATAATAGGTAACAGTTTATGATATTTTTCAAAATATATCTTGTTATTTAAAAAATGAAAAATATGTGTTTTATTAAAATCTATTTTATTATTTTTATTATTTATATTAATTTTGTTAGTTTTAAGATTTAATATATTATTAGCAGCGTTATTATTATTTATATTTTTTTTATAAATAGATCTTACATAAGGACTATTACTAGTTAATTCAATATTTGGTTTATGATCCGTTAATTCTTTTCTTGGTTTATGAGCCGTTAACTCTTTTCTTGGTTTATGAGCCGTTAACTCTTTTCTTGGTTTATGAGCCGTTAACTCTTTTCTTGGTTTATGAGCCGTTAACTCTTTTATTGGTTTATGAGCCGTTAACTCTTTTCTTGGATTAGGAAATATTAATTCTTTTCTTGGGTTAGGAAATATTAATTCTTTTCTTGGGTTAGGAAATATTAATTCTTTTCTTGGGTTAGGAAATATTAATTCTTTTCTTGGGTTAGGAAATATTAATTCTTTTCTTGGGTTAGGAAATATTAATTCTTTTCTTGGGTTAGGAAATATTAATTCTTTTCTTGGGTTAGGAAATATTAATTCTTTTCTTGGGTTAGGAAATATTAATTCTTTTCTTGTATAATTTCTAATAAATCTTTTACTTGCTATACCACACAGTGGTTCAATTGGCTTATTTGGTTGAATATCTGAACTAGTAATTTTTAAATTATTTTGCGACATTATATATAATATAGATGATACAATAAAAATTTAAAAATTATTATTTTATTTATATATTTGCGATGTATTCATTTATTAATTTAGCTGTGAGGAGTTGAATATATTTAGTATTGATTTCTTTTTCTTTCTTACAAATGAGATTATTATAGAAATAATTAGTAGGATCAATTTCTAGTTCATTAACATAAAGTCTAACTTTACTGTCAAACCCTGGTATTTCAATTGCATGTTCATCAATAAATTCTTCGTCAAGAGCATAAGAAACATCAACTCTAAAGATAATAGGATGTTTAATCAAATCATTTTTCCAGAATATTTTCAGATAATCATCGTAAACTTTTTTAGCAAATCTTAATATTTCTTTCCCTAAAGCTGGATTAATATTATTTAATTTTTGAATATTATTATTATTTTTATTCAAAGCTTCATAATCTTCATCATTATTGTTATCAACACTGGAATAATATAATTTATCAGTTTCTCTTTCATAATCACTAGTACATAAATTAGGTATATCATCTCCCCATGCGATATACTTTGCGGAACCACCAAAAAAGAAAACTCGATATTCATTCATTCTATTCTTAATAACTCTATTATATCCTTGTAATATATAATATCTTGTAATATTCTTTTCCCAAAATTTAGCATTAGTTCCTTGATTGAAGAAAAATTTAAAATCAAGTTGTTCTAATCTTTTAAGAAATTTATTTTTATCATTTAATAATTCTCTATTAAAAGTCCGAACTTGTATTGCTGAATAACTATATCCTTTTTTAATTACAATCTTGTCAAATCTTTTTAACATGTCTTGTGATAATTTATATAGATTATTTTTAATAGTATTATCATCGCCTTGGTTATATTTTATTTTATAGACTTGACTACCTGGAAGTACACTATATGGCATCAGATTAATTAAATCTAAGTAATATTTCTTACTAGCAAAAGTGTTAGTCATTTCTATTCCTGGATAAATATTAACATTATGTTTTTCTTTTAATTGATACATTATGTCTTTCATCTCAACAATTGATTTTTTATTAAGATAGGAATCTGATAATATATCTTGGAATATAAAAATAGCTTTAATATTACTATTACCAACAGAACTAATCTTTGCTAATAACTCTTTGGGAGTTTTTAAAATTATAATATCATATTTATTATTCTTTTTTATTTCATTCAATAGATATTTAGCTTCAATGAATTTATGTTTTGGAGTTTCAACCGTATGCCAGTACTCTTCTGCCAATATTATTATATATTTTCTACTCATATAATATTTATTAGAAGTTAATATTTTTAGTTAATTTTTTAATAAATTTATAGTTAAATTTATTAATTAAATTAATTTGCTTATTTTTTTTATTAAAGTGTCAAATTCTAAATTAATCTTATAATATGATATATAATTACTATTTATTAGTCCATGATTAGATTCATTACCAAATAAAATATATAATAATAATTCTTTATTTACAATAGATAATTCATCATATTTATTTATTTTTTCTTTTATTAATTGTAAACTATTGTGATAATTCTTTTTTATTTGTCCATGTCTTAATCCGAAATCACTTTTAAAAATAAGTTCAATTAGAAAAACTCCTAAACTATGAAAAATATTATTAATAAGTATTCTTTCCATATTATAGCTATCTAAAATATATAAATCATCAATTAGACCACCCGGATTCATTATATGTGGGAAAGTAAATATAGCATCTATTTTATTATAATAGAGTTCTTTTATATAAAATTTTTTCTTTGAAGAAGATTCCAGTTGAATATATTCATCTGTTATTTCAATAACTTTAAATATATTAATATTTCCCAATTCAAATTTCATTATATCTGGCATTGTAGTATATCCTACAATATGATATGACTTCTCAAATTCCAATTCTAATGAACACAATTTAGTATTTTTAATTCTTCTTAATTGAATATATGTATTTTCTAATTCTTTACTCCAAAATAAATTTGTGTATAAATTATTTTTTGAAAATATTAAACTTCCTATATCACCAAGAATGCAATTTATTTTATCACCTTGTTTATTATATAAAATATTTGATAGTTTTAAATCACAATAATAAACTCCATAATTAATCATTTTATAAATAGACCGGGTTACCTGTAAAAATATATCAATTGGTTTATAATTTATTTGTTTGTGTTTGTAAACAAGATTATATAAATCATTTTCGCATTTTGGCATAATCGTTATTTGGTCGGCGTCATTCCAATAAGATGGTATTATATTTAATTCTATATTAAACTTGTGATAAATATTATATAAAATCATTGATATTACTTTTTCAATTAAATAATCTTCTTTATCGATATATTTTTTAATAACATATCTATCAAATTTTAAAATATCTATATTATCAAGTTGGTAAATGTACCCATAACTTCCTGAACCTATTTTATTTAATTTATTAACGTATTTGTCGTTATTAACTATAATGCCTAATACATCAGTTGATGTTGACTCAATGAAATGGTTATCTAAAGTATGTCCTTTAGAAACAACTATAATATTTTTAATTACAGTCATTTTAGGCACAGAAATAATATTTTTTCTGAACATCTATATTGTTTGACAAAATTTATTTACTGATTAATAATATAATAATTTGATACAAACTCATCAAATTGTTTATAAATTAGATATTGTATTTGTTTATCCGTTATGATATGATATTTTAAAACTGAATATTGAAAAAATATATATTCAAATAATAGTACTAAACCCGCAAAGAATAAATATTCTAACGATTTAAATATCAAATTTCTCTTTTCCTTTATTTCTTTTATTTCCTTTATTTCATTTTGTTCCTTATTTGTATCTTCTACATCTTCTATATTGTCTATATTTTCTAGTGGTTCCTGTGTCAATCTAACTAATTCTATACTTTGTTGTGTATTTCCTTTATATCTCTTCATAAAAAATACTACCATATAATAAAATAAAGTTATAACAATAACGCTGATTAAACAATAACCCCAAACTGACATCGTAATAATATATAAATTATAATTATATTCTATTCGGTCTTTATCAGATTGTTCTGCTTCAATTTTTAAATCATTCATAAATGAATCATCATTGTCAAAAGATGATATATTTAAAAAAATATCCGGATCATCATGAGTAGAATCAATTCTTGTAATAAGACCACCGATTGATCTACTAAATGATTTAACAAAAACATTATGTTCAAAAGGTCCAATATAAAAAAAATAAAATATAATTTCTAATAATGCGATTCCCAAAAGATGAAAAAATATTTTATACATTTAAACTATAATTACATTTATTAGTTAAATAACTTTTAACAATTAAAATATATATTAGTCGTCAGAAAAAGGTACGAAGTTTCATATGTCTTAATTGAGACGGCATGAACCTAAAGTCCCGATTCGTTGACAATGAGGACATTTACAATATCCTTTGCCATTTCTATATGTTTCTTCACAATATGCGTGTAGTTTAATATTACAACGAGTACAAAAAACTAAATCAATGTACTCGACTTGATCCCAGCATATTAAGCAATCATTATTTACTGGTTCGGTATCTATATTATTACAATTAGAGTGTCTAATTCCCATTTAGTAATATGATTATTGTTAAATAAAAATAGTTTTCAATAATTATTTTTACAGATAGGTCCACATTAAATTGTTACATAATTACTAGCATATATTTATTTTAAATACTATAATTCCTTCTCGTTGTAACCGCATTAAAATCGCTATAAATATATTATAAATGTATTATATGAATATAATTAATTTGAAAGATTCAATTATGTACTTTAATGAACAAAATATAATCGAATATTTAACATTATTAAATAGTCTTACAACAGTTTACAATAATAATGAAGAACTAAAATATATGGTAACTAATTTTAGAAAGACAGTATCAGATTTACCGTCAACAACAACGATCTATGTAATTATGAATGATAAAAAAATTATTGGTTCCGGTACATTATTAATTGAACAAAAAATTATTCACAATTACGGCAAAGTTGGACATATTGAAGATATTATAATTGATAATAATATGAGAGGTCAAGGATTGGGAAAAAAACTAATAAACTATCTTATTAGCCAAGCCAAGATATATAATTGTTACAAGGTTATATTAGGTTGTGACGATAGTAAAGTAGACTTTTACAAAAAGTGTAACCTATATAATAGTAAAATTAAAGTTATTAATCAAATTTCATATTATTTAGATACAATATGACTTTATGAATATGAATTACTTACTTGTCGACGTAAATCGCGTGAACTTTTCTCTTCAAGTGTAAGATTCTCTTTACCACAAATGACTCGACAACCTTGTTGTAAGTATATTCCGGGAAATTTCTTAAATAATTCACTGATTGTAAGTTTATATTTATCTGAAATAGTCTTTTTTAATAATTGAAATTTTTCTAAAGCTACAGATTTATGAATGGTCGATTGAATATTTCTATCATCAAAAACCTCATCAAATATATCTAATACCTGGGCTATTGTTGGATAGACAGACCCATAATACGCTAATTCTAATAATTTTTTTATTTTACTTTTTACATCTGATTGAACATCATCATATACACTACCATCTGATATTACTAATTCTGATGTATTAGTAACATCATTAATATCAACACTAAACCCAATAGGATCTATAAATCCATATTCATCATTGACATAAATAATATTACTATATTTATTTTCTTTTTCTTTAATAATATCGACAGGTAATAATCCTGACCGATAAAGAAAAATTAGTGGTTCTGGATCTACATATGGTGTAAATCTATTATTAACATATTTAGTACATGATGTCCCAGTACATCCGACTATATGCAAGTTTGTATTCAGTTCTTTTTCAGATAACACTATCTCAAAAAGTGTCTTATCTTTATTGGTTTGTAGTTGAGTATAAATATTATAATTATTATCGTGGGCATTAGGGTCTCCACATACAACTGATGTAATATATTTGTTTTGTCCAGTAATCTCAACTTCTTCAAGAGTATTTCCATTCATTATATCACATGCATGTCCCAATACAATATATTCTTTCTGTGGACTAATACTCACACCACCTCGATGATTTTGTAAACTAATATATTTATTTTTATATTTTAAATATTTAGAATAATAATCCATATAATTATAAGTATATTATTTAATTTATTGTGATTCAATCATAAATTGATTAATACTTGTTGTTTTATTCAAAAAACTAATAAACTAAATTATTAGATACAATATGACTTTATGAATCTGGATTAAATATAGAGTTAAAGTATAAATATGAATTAATATATTATGAAAATTGGATACCACGGTATTGATACTTATCATGTAATTAAAAAATATTTGAAAGATAATATAGTTGTATATGAATATAATAAAACAGAAGACGTTTTCTATAATTTGAAAAATAATACTATTAATTTTATGTTATTACCTTTTGATGATATTAATTTTGATCAGTTTTACAAATATAATATTAAAATTCATTGTGAATTTCTATATGAGACGAGTATGACTGATATGTATCAGAATACCACTAGATTTTATTTAATTAGTTTAAAGAAGAATCGCATGTATCATGAAGAAATCTTAAATAGTAACTTGAAAATTATACACGATAAATTTAGTGGTTATATTATTACACAAGACAAGATGGGGATCTTATATGATTATTTAGCAAAGTTTAAAGAAAATAACTATAATATAACAAAAATAGAAAGTAAACCATATCATTGTGAAGATAGGCAAACTTTTTCATATATATGTTATATAGAAGGACAATATAATAGAAATAGTTTTCTGAGTTTATCGGAGACAATACCGTCATTTAATTTATTTGGTGAATTTCCTATTTTAGAGTTTGATAATATTAATAGTTCGCAAATAAATAAATTAAAAGTAGGTATCATTGGGTTTGGTAGATTTGGACAGTTCATTGGTGAACAAATGGTAAATTATGGATTTCAAGTATATGCTACAAGTAGATCTAATTATACAGATGAATCTAAGAAGATTGGTGTAACTTTTTTAAACTATGATGAATTTATAAAACTTAATGTTGATGTAGTTATAATCGCAACATCTATATTAAGTTTTGAAAAAGTAGTAGATTCATATCCGATAGATTACTGGAAAGATAAGCTGGTGGTTGATGTGTTATCAGTTAAAGTTTATCCATCTGAAATTCTAAGTAATAAACTAAAGAATTGTAATATTTTATTAACTCATCCAATGTTCGGACCCGATTCTGCTAAATTTTCATGGAAAGATAAGAATTTTGTTTATTGGAAGAACATGATAGATAATACATGTGAGACTAATATTACTATATTTTTAAACTTTTGGAAAAATCAAGGATGTACTATGATTGAAATGTCACCTCAAGAACACGATTCGTTAACAGCTAATTCACAATTTTTAACTCATTTTATAGGAAGAACTCTAGAGTTACTTGATTGTAACAATACATTAGTTGATACAGATGGTTATAAATCATTAGTTAAAATTAAAGACCATAGTATTAATGATAGTTGGGATCTATTTTATGCACTAGCTAAATATAACCCGGTATCAATTGATACAATTAATAAATTAAAATTTCAAATAAACAAGTTAGAAGAACAAATTTTACATCCAAAAGGTAAAAAAATTAAAGAATCCGAAACGGGTAAAGTATTTTCTAAAATATTACAAATGCAATCTAAAGGAATTAATATTATAAATAGTGCAATTGGTGTACCATCGTGGTATCCTAAATTAGAAAATATTAATTTCGAAGAACAAATGGGATATTCAACTGCGAAAGGAAATCTAAATTTAATAACTAAATTATTAGAATATTATAAAGATAAGCATTCAATAAAATATATTAATAAGGATAATCTATTAATTACATCAGGTGCTAAATCTGCTTTATACTTGGCTTTAAAATTGTTAACAAAAGTTGGTTCTAAATGGTTAGTACCCATACCATATTGGACCTCATATCCAGATATGATAGAAATAAATAATGGATCCACAATATTTATCAATTCAAGTGTTGATAATAATTGGTCTTTAGATATAGATACTATAGAACAACATTTTATATCAAATGGTGATATGGTAAATGGAATTATTATTTGTCAACCGAATAATCCAACTGGTTTATTATATGAACAGTCATTTATTGAAGATTTAATAAATCTAGCAAATAAATATGATAAATATATAATTATAGATGAAGTATATCTGCCTTTGACGAATAATATAACTAGTTATGCATATGCTTTAACTAGTAAATATGAGAAATTAATAGTAGTATCAAGTTTTTCAAAATATTGGGCTGTGCCTGGATGGCGGGTAGGATGGGTTCTATCCGAATCCAAAATAATAAATAATTTATTAAAATTACAATCAAATATATTTACATGTACTCCTAATGCGAGCCAGGAGGTTTGTTATAAATTATTACAGAATAATTTTACACCAAATTTAAGTGTATTAGACCAGGCTAATATAGAATTGAGTGATATATTTAAAAGTAAAGGTTGGACTGTCCCTGATAATAAAGAAAGAACAATGTATTTATTTCCTGTTAATGATGTGGTTAATATAGATGATGTAGTAGATAAATTACTAGATAATGGATTGGGTGTAATATCTGGTAAACCATTTGGTTATAATAATGCGATACGATTAACGTTACCCAATGATTTAGATAACTTGTTAAGAATTAAATTAATATTATTAGAAATATAATATATTTCTATTTTACTAACAAGTCCATCCTTCTCTCAAAAAAGTTATTAATCAATTGTTGATATAATATTTTTGATTTTTTGCCATTTACTTTTCTATAATTTCCAAGTATCATTGTTTTTCCAAGAAGTGGTTCATCTATATTTTCAATTAATTGAGGATTGATATATGCCCATAATACTTTGGAACTAATCTCACCCTCATTCGAAATTGATACAAATTGTGCATTATAAACATCTTTAAACGGACTTTTTGACAGTGAAAGCGAATAATCTTTCAATACTTGAAATAAATTATTATTAATTAATTCTTGGAAACGAATATCATCTTTCATTAAAATATATGCAGAATTTGATATAGCAAGCCCATATGGACTTTCGATAGTCGCACTTTCTTCATCAGCACATTGATATACCTTGTTACTATTTGACATATAAACACGTCCATAACTATCATGATATCCTAATTCGGAAATAGTAGAATCCTGTAATACAACACGAACCTCGTTTAAATGACTGTATTTTTTATCATTGTCATTGTTAATCTTTATTTTATCACATTTATAATAAGGGTGTGATTTATCTTGTAAATCTTTATCTTCAAACCCAACACTAACTTCAAGAGCTATACCTGTAATATGGCAATATATTGTAAAACATCCCATTATTATATTATATATATTATATATAATATATAAATCAATATTTATCTATCTAGTTCTTTTATTACATCAATGTTTTATCTTTCACGGTTTAATAACAGATGTAAAAACAACTGATGGAACCATAGTTACCTCTCTCATTAATTCTTAATTTTTTATTTTAATAATTATAATAAAAAAATTATAAATCAATATATGTCTTATTACGATAAATATTTAAAATATAAAAATAAATATTTAAAAATTAAATCTAGTCAAATAGGTGGAAGTCAACTTCGTAGGGTACAAATTCATACTGATAAGGCGCAAATTTATATTGATAGACTAGAAAAAATATTTAAATCGAATAATGTAAGCCCATGTCATGGTATTGAACACGCTAAACAAGTTATGACACATGCCAAGAAAGCATTAGTCGCGGGTAATTATAAAATTACCAAAGACCAAAAAGAAGCTGTTTTATTAGCTGCACTGCTACATGATGCAGATGATAGTAAATTTTTTGGAACACATACTAATAACGAAAATTTAAGAAGCGTACTTCGTGGCAAATCAAAAGACTTTGTCAACCAAGTTGTTAAAATGGTAGAATGGGTTTCATCATCAAAAAATGGAGATACTATACCAGAAGAAGCTATCGGAAAAGATTGGTTACTTGTACCCAGATATGCCGATAGAATAGAAGCTATAGGTATGATTGGTGTTGAAAGATGTTTTATCTACACACTAAATAAAGGACATCCCTTGTTTACCGAAAAAACACCAAAACCAAAAACTGAAGAAGAATTATGGCAATTTGCAACTGAAGCAAGATATCGATCATACTCTGGTAATTCTACATCTATGATTGATCATTTCTATGATAAATTATTAAGACTATCTGTTTACCCAATAAGTAATTCCTATTTTGAGGAACAATGTAGACAAAGAATAGCTCCTCTTATTGAGTTTGTTTTAAAATTTGGACGAGATGAATTATTAACTGAAGAACAAATACGTCAATTCATTTCCGCAAATAGGGAATTAGATCATTAAAAATACAAAATATTATTATATTTTTATTAAGTATTATAATATATGTCATATCAACCTACTAATAATTTATTAGAGAAGCCTCCTTAAAAAAATAAATATTTACTAAATACTTATATTTCAACGAAATTAGATTGAATAGGTGATTTAATAATATCACATGTTATCTCAAGTTTGTTATTTGTATCAATATTTGTATCAGATGAATGTTTATTGTCACAACATTCACATAACTCGGAACATTCAGCCCATATTAAAAAACATGCACAACATAATATGATTATTATAATAATTACAAATATACTTATCATTTATATATATATTCACTATACTTTTATATAATAATAGTACCTGTGTGAAAATTTATACAAGTCAACTAGAAAGATTTTCTTACATATAATTGAGTGAAGTTATCAACTTTTATAAAATTATAAATAATAATTTTATAAAGTAAATTAATGAATTATAGAGATAAATATTTAAAGTATAAAAAAAAATATTTAGATTTTAAAAGATATAATGATATCAAATTAAAAGGAGGGGCTCTTATTGATCTTAAAATATTAGATACACCTAATATTATTAATGATGAATTTACTATATTAGATTATCATGGGAGCCTTATTGATTCTAAAACATTTACTATACCAGAAAATATTATATTAATTTTATCAGATTGTTGCGGTGCTAGCAATTATACATCTCTTGATATTTGGAATGACCCATTACTGAATGCAACATATGCGCCAAATACTTTTAGTAAACAATATTTAATTAATAATATTAAGACGAATAAATCTAAACTTTTCATGTATAACCAACAATATATTGTATTACAACCAGGAAGTGAAATTTGTGACTTTTCATTAATTAATAAGAAGTATGATTTTGCAGTAGGTACAATTTTAAAAAAGTTTGACGAGCCAACTTTTTATCATATTTCTAAAATATTTACTAATGAAGTTGAAGTAAATAAAAGAATACAATTTATGAAAACAGGATTAAGTAATTATATAAATAAAGGTATAAGTGATACGTATAGTTATATTAACATGGATCCTCTGTATCACTGTCATGAATTAAGATACTTTTTAGATTTATTCATAGCAAATACTTTTGAGGGCGAGTTATACGAAAAGGTTTTTGAGGAAAAGGTTGTTAAGGGAAAGAATACGGCCCTAGATGGCATGTTCCTATTTTTAGATAATATATCATATGAGACCTTAACAAAAACAACACTTACAGATAAATCAAAATATAATAAAGATATTAAGATAGATATTGATAGCGGGACAAACCTACGAAATATAGACTTGTTGATTTATTTATTTTTTGAAGGGTTTATTAAAGAGAATGAAAATGTGAATAACTCATTTAACTTATCTGATAGATTAGGTAAAATTAGTAGGAATCAGGAACAAAAAACATTTGTATTTTTATATGCATGCCAGGGGTCAAATGGAGGGCAATGTAGTATTAATAAATGTTACAGAAGATTTCATGGTACAATTAATCCATCTAGTGATATGAATACAATCTTAATTAATGCAATTAAAAAGAAAATGAATATTCCTGGATTTAAATTATCAAACGATACAGGACCTATTATTAGGTTTGGTAGTAAAGAATCCATAAATATAGCATTATTAGCAGATAGACTAGATATTAATATCGCATACGTGCCCGATATAATAATATTTATTAATATGTTTTATGATATGTTAACTAATAATGGCACTACAATTATTAAGAAACCCGTCGTATCTCGTAATTTTCAAGAGGAATTCGCTAAAATTTGGGATGATAATAAGATTTCGTATAATACTAAATTAGATAAGAATGACAAACTTGTGAAGGAACAGGCTAGATTTCGAGAGGTCCTTAGTAGACCTAATAAACATCGTAACAATAAATGTAAACAATTAGGACAATTAATAACACCTAAATGCGATGTAATTACTATCGAATTAATTAAAAAATTTTACAATAAAGATACATATATTATTAATATTCTAAATGATATAAATCAGCACTCTTATTTAACCTCTTTTAAATACAAGTTTAAAGAGTTTTTAAAACTTATAATACCAAAGAAGTCTCAATATATAACATTAGAAAACTTTTATGTAGAACTTTGTAAACCAAATAATATCTTATACGATAAGCTTGTAACATTTTTTAAAGAAACAAATTCTCTTAGTTTTCCAATCGAAATAAATAATGAAATACATATGAAAAATATTTTTAAAAGTCTATTTTTTACATCAGAGGATTATAGAAATAAAGTTTGTGAGTATATTACTACATTCGACCTATATAATGGACCTGGATTTGAATTATCTTTAGCTACATTAAGTGATAAATCATTAAAATTAAATTTGGAAAAACTGATAGTTATATTAAAACAAGTAGATATATTACTTAAATATTCAGATACAAGTATGCACACAATTGAATCATATTATCCTATCAAGTCCACTATTTTAACTGATGAAATTAAAATAAATTATCTATTGTGGTTAATAAAATCATACAATTGTAACAAATTGATACAAGAAAGTGGTATAATTATAAATTAATTTTTAAAAAATATAAATACAATTATATTTTTTAGTAATGCGAGTGTGTTCAAGCTTTACAAAGTAATACTTGAACTGTTAGTTTTGAGTTAATTATGTCAACACATGTATCACATATTGTATGATTATTATTATGTTTATCTGAAAATCGGAATTGGTTAATATCTCGTGTATCAATTATTTTATGACAATGACCGCAATAGAACATATATTTATATTATACTGCTAATAACCTATTATATTTCAATTTTTCGCTATATAAACACATGAATTAGTTATTATTTTTTTGTCTATTTGAAAACCAATTAGAACCATAATTAATATACAGTTCTTCTCCTTTGTTGATATCTTTATTTGCCTTATACATAAAAAATCCTTTTTTATTTATATAGTAATAATTTACGTTATTATTATCATGGTGATTAAAAACAGACCCGTTACCCAATACAATTATGTTTTTATCGTTATTTAAATGACTTTTAAATACATAATTTTCTAAACCAGAATTATTATCAACAAATTCTAAAAATCTATTAATTTCTACTACATCACCTTCTTTGTAATCTTTATTAGCGAATACGCCATATCCAGAATCTGGAATATGACTTTTAGCTATAAAATTGTCAGACAAGAAATTTATTTCAGAATCGTCATCATTTATATAATTTCCACCTAATTGATCATTATTTATATCAGCATTTTTTATACTATTTTTTTTAATAATATTATTAGAAATAAAATTTTTTAAACCAGTTAAAGTTTCATTATTCATTAATATAAATTATATTAAAAATTTATAATATATATATATAAATGTTATCAAAAATATTATTATTAACTAGTTTATTTTTAGTAGATTCTGAAAATATATATAATTATTATGAATTAGCAGTTCAAAAATGGTGTAGTTCAAATTATATGATTCACGGATTATGGCCACAACTAAATAGTACATCATATCCAGAATATTGTAAAAAAGTTTCATATACCAATCCTACAGGGGAATTACTTACAGATATGAATGCCTATTGGCATGGATGCGATGATACATTATGGGAACACGAATGGGAAAAACACGGATCTTGTATGGGAATGGATGAAGATACATTTTTTAATACAACATTAACATTATTTTTAGAAAATACCAAATTATTAGATAATTGTAAAGAAGATGATTGTATATTAGCGTGTTTTGATTTAGATTTTAATATTATTAAATGTGAATAAATTTTAACAACAATTATCAGTCAATCTATATTCAAGTAGTAACATAAAGTTATCACCATAGTTAATTTATATACTTTTTATAAATTTCTAATGTATTTAATCTTTCTTTTTTATGATCTACAATTGGTTCTGGATAATAAGAAACAAACTTTTTATCATAGGTATTATGTTTATTCTCCCAATCGTGAATATCTTTATTATCAACCTCTTCTAATTCCGGTATCCATTTCTTAATATATTCACAGTCCACATCATAGGTTTTGGATTGACTCCATGGATTAAAGATTCTAAAATATGGTTGCGAGTCAGTACCTGTTCCAGCTGCCCATTGCCAACCACCGTTGTTAGCCGAAATATTATAATCCTGTAGTTTAGTTGCAAAATATTTTTCACCCCATCTCCAATCAATTAATAAATCTTTAGTTAAAAATGAAGCTACAACCATTCTACCACGATTATGCATAAAGCCAATAGTATTCATTTGTCTCATACATGCATCAACGATTGGAAATCCAGTTTGTCCTTCACACCATGCTTTAAACTCTTTCTTATCGTTACGCCATTTAATATTATCATATTTTTCTTTGAAAGAGTTTCCAACTACATGTGGAAAAAAATGTAATATATTATAGTAAAAATCTCTCCAATATAACTCGTTAATTATACCATTATTTTTACCTAATTTATCAAGACAATGATGATAGACTTCTCTAATAGATAATAGCCCTAAATTAATATAAGCTGATAAATGAGTAGTTTGATAAGTTAAAAAATTTCTCATTTTATCATAATTTTTTTGTACTTTAATATTCTTAAGTTTTTTTAAAGCCTCTTTTCTACCAGATAAAACATTTACATTTTCATTTACTTGATAAAATTTTATTAAATCTTTATTAGTGATAGAGTGTTTTGTTTTTATATTTTTTTTACTTAATTGTGGTGATTTTTTAGATATTTTTCTAACTTGGTAGGTTTTTCTAATATATTTCATAAAAGGTGTAAATTTTTTATATGGATTACCAGAGTTTTGAGATTTAGTTTCTCCATTTAAAATTTCTTTTAATAACATATCTTCTTCGGAGAAAATATTTATATCTTCTTTCTGAGCCCATTTTTTAATAGCGTCATCTCTTTTCTTAGCATAAGGTGAATAGTCTACATTAAATCCAATATTTGCAATCTTATGTTTCTTATGTAACTCTTTTAGTACTTCCATATTATCTCCTTCAAAAAAATGTAAATTACTATTTTTTTTATTATAATCTTGATCTAGTTCAATTAGTGATTCGCACATAAATTGTACTAAATTATCTGAAAAATATTTATTCTTCTTTGGATTAATTTGTTCCGGTGGAAAAATAAATATTGGTATGATATTATTAATTTCTTTAGACATAATATCTAATGTGGTGTTATCACGATATCTAATATCACGATGATGTATAAATATATTCATATAATTATATTAATATATTTATTTTTAAATTACTTAAAACTCAAATTTATTAGAAACATAAACACTAATTGCAATAATTAGACTATTTGTAAGTATTACTTGATTGTGATGTACAAACATGTGCATTATTTGACCTTTTAACTTTAAATTTGATGCCCCATTAGGTGGTTTAATTTCATCTTTAGTTGCAACTTTAGATAATATCATTGGTAATATAATATTTAAAATTACAGCTCGTGGAAACAAAGGTAGTTCTCAATTTTAAATACTATATAATACTTTTTTATACAGTACAAGTTTGAATATTATTATAAATTAAAAATGTTGAGCCAACTAAGTTTATCATTTGTCCAATCGTTGTCAAAAGAAGTATATTCATACCATTTTATTTTATCCAAGTTTGGATTCAATTTACTAATTAAAATTATTTGATAATTATTATCATAATTTTTATTAAATAGCTGGCATAATTTAATCCAATAGTTTCTATAAGTATCAATATCTTTAAAATTATAGGTTTCAATTCTAACAAAGGTCGGATTACTAATTTCTCTTAGTCTTTCAATTCTCCTTTCTAGATGAGATGCAAAAGATAGTATATCACTATCTGTTAATACTTCATGTGCATATTTAGCATATGGACTACCAACTAAATAACTCTGATGGTTATCAGAATATTTATCTAATTTAACATTTGAAAAATTATTAAAATTACTTTCAAATGCTTCAATAATTTTATTAATTTTAACTTGTGACCAATCAAATGGGTATGCGTTATTTCTAAGTTTTAGTTTGTTTAGTTGATAAGTTATAGCACAATTTCCACCCAATGAAACAAAAGATTTTCTAAGTAAAATGTTTACTGTAATAAAATAGTTAGATTTATAATCAATAAATTTCTTTCGAATTATTAATTTATAATTAGTTAGTAGTTTAATTTTCTTCCAAAAATCCTGATGATGACAATTAATAATTATTAATCGATTAGATGATGAATTATTAATTTGTTTCATAATATTAATATTTAATCTAGTAAGATTAATAACTGTATCAAACGGTAGAATGTTAATTTTATCGATATTATAATCAATAAAATTAGCATCGTTATATTGATTATACAGCGAATCTTGATGAATACTTTTTGAATTACTGTAGAATTTACCATTTTTAGTAATATCATAAAGATAACTTTCTCCACCAATTGTATTTATTGTTTTAGATCTAATTTGTAATGATACATATTTTCTAATTCGTTCGCCTATTCTTTTGTTATTTTGTTGAAAACTATCAAAACTTTGAAAAACAATTCTACCATTAAACTCTTGTGGTATATATTTTTCATCTGTACGTGTTCTCCAGACATAATCAAGAATTTTATTTCCTTTTATGTCTTTCATTAAAGAGTTAATATTGAAGTTAGTATTTGACTTAATCATATAGTATTAATAAATATAAAACTTTAAAATTTTTCAATTTTTAGTAAAAGTATAGAATATACAAGTTATTTATTTAAGTAAAATATTATATCGATCAAAATATATGAAGTATTTTTTTATTATAATATTTATAATTTTATTACTATTTAATCGTAAAGTAGAAGAACCATTTAATGGTATGAATTATATTAAAAGACATAAATATCTTAGATGTTGTAGCTACCTTGGATGCGGTCATCCTAGATGTCAACATTTTTTAGAAAAACATAAAAGTCCAATGATTTTAATAGGGGTAGCATATGTTAAGGGGTCTGGAAGAAAAACTTATAATATTTATGGAAGAATGAATATGGATTCTAGACAATACGACTATTTTATTAGAATATATAATAGAGACGGTGATTCTTTTATGAGAAGATTACATGTTAAATATTTGAATAATGGTGATAATATAGTAATTAATAAGAGAAACTATACAGTTACAATATATGAAAAGACAGACGGACATCCTATTTTTAATAAATTTCATACACCAAATTTAAGTGGAGGATATAGACGTAGATTAAATTTTATTGCTCAAGATTTTAAGAAATACGGATATGTTCGTGGACAACAACGTAAAGATTATATGTTTATCTATAAAAAACAAACTGGAAGAAATAGATGGAATTATTATGTGAAAATGGGAAAATCATTAATTCCTTTAATAAAATATAAAAATAGAGATATTAATGAAAATGATAAAATTAATTTGCCAATAAATAAAAAAAAGTATACATTTAGAAAATTTGATAATTAAAATTCTATTTTACTAAATAGTTCTTTTTTCTCTTTGTTAGATTTCTTCTCAAAATATGCTAAATTTCTAAGATAAAAAGCAGCTCCTCCTTTTAATTTTGATTTATTATCAGTTAAAAATTTATAAAACATAGCATCCCAAATTTCATTCCAATGACCATCATTTTCATAATTTGACATATTTCTAATATAATTACTGGTAGATAAATATGGTTTTCTCATAGTATTTGTATTAAAATATCCCATGCCATAAATATTACCAATCATAACCCAATCATAACTATCACATGAAAATTCCATAAACCAATTATAAATTTCAATTGGTTTAATTTTAGATAATACCATAAAATTTAACATAACCATTAACCTTTCAATATGATGCAAGTATCCAGTTTTAAAAGCTCTTTTAATAGTGTTATCAATTGGTTCAATTCCTAGTTCACCAGTATACCATTTTTTAGTTAATTTTTTATTATTCTCAAAATAATTAGAATTTATCAGGTCATCATAATAAACATGATACAACATTCTCATATATTCTCGCCATCCAATAACTTGTCTAATAAATCCTTCAAAATTATTAATTTTTACTTCTTTTTTATTTTTTTCATAATATTTAATAGTTTCATCAATTACTTCTTGGGGTGTTAATAATCCAATATTAATTAAAGATGATAACAACGAATGAAATAAGAATGATTCATCTTTAATAATAGCATCCTGGTAGTTACCGAAATTAGATAATCCCTGTTTTAGAAAATGTTTAAGCCATTGTTTTGAAGTTTTATGAGTAACGGGAAAGTAATAATCATCAGTATTTCCATAATTATTTTTAAAATTTTTATTAACATACTCTTTTCCTTCTTTAACATAATTAGTATTATTATCATTTTTTGAAATTACTGGTTTTGGAACATCAAAATCTTTTGGTATTTTATTTCTATTCATATCATCATAAGATTTACTAATATATGGTATATTTAATTTTTTAAGTTGCCAGTCATAAAAATGTTTATGAAAAAAAGTTTTTGATTTTCCTTTTTTTTTCATATATTCATCTAGGTCATCAAGTGTTAATAAAAATAATGGTGAATCAATTATTTCTAATTCTTGTTTATTTTTTTCAATAACTTTTTTAAATCTTTCTAAGAATAAATGATCAGCAGGATCATATATACTGACATGAATATATTTCTTAATGAAACTATAATTTTTAACTTTTTTATAGTCAATATACTCAACATCAAAATTATTTTTTTTTAAATAATCAAAGTAATATTTCATACTACTTCTGTGTAAAACCAATTTTAATTTACTAAAATTTTGTATTCTTTCTTTGTCTCCAAAGAATAGTGGATCTTCAATTATTATAATTTTATTATCTTTATATTTTGTTAAATCGCACTTTGGTGATTTTTTATTAAATAATTGATTAGGTAATATTATAAAACATTTTTTCATATTATAATATTATATATTTATTTTTTTTTTTGCTATACGTATACATATAATTTGTCTTAAAAGTAGCTTCTCTTTTACAAATTATTAAAAGTAGCTTCTGCTTTCCAATAACCTTCGCCATAATCCGTTAAAAGTTGTTCTCCTTCTTGTATATTTCTTGTAACTACAAATAGAACTCTTGGTTTTTTATCTATATATGTTGTTCTAAATACTACATTCATAGTTGGTGCGATGTTTCTATAGTCGTTAATAAATCGTAGTTCATTACCAATATTATTCGCATCTATGCCGCAATTTTCAGAATATGCTACATATCTACCAGTCTTATTGGGTGTTACTAATTTACCCGTATATTGTCCTATTACATCATATTCATCAAAATATTTCGTAGCAAATAATCCAAATTGATTATGAAGAATATTAGTAGGGTCGTTTATTTGTTTTACTAATACACCTGGAGTTATATCCTTTTTCAAGTTTTTATAATCTTGAAAGGATTGTATGTTTGTATATATTATATTATTTGGCCAATTTTTTGGTAAGCTCATTAAAATAATCTAGTAATATGTTTTTAATTTAAATTATTATAAAAATATTTTAAATAAAATAAAATCTAATAAAGTATATAATGACAATAATAGATCAAATTGGCGGAGTTATTCCATCTGAGATTATTGGAACAAAATTAAGTTTAAAAACTATATTTCTGTTTAATATGATATGGATTATGATATTTGCAGTATTTTATTTCATAATAGGACAATTAGATAAACAATTTAATCATACTAAGAAAAATTTAACATTCATTGATGCTTTTTATTTTTCAGTAACAACACAAACCAGAGTAGGTTACGGTGATATAACTCCTCGTTCAACACTTGCCAAAATATTTGTAATGATTCAACAAATATCTGTAATGGTTGAACTAGTTGCAATTATATCTGGAAATGTGACAGATGATATATTAAAAAATTTTGGAGGTAGCTTAAGTAGAGGTGCCAGTTCTTTAAAATCAGGAATTTGGAATACAAAGATGTCCATGCCAAGTATGCCAAGTATAACAGGTTCGCCAGCTGTAACAGCACCAGTTGTAACAGCACCAGCTGTAACAGTGCCAGCTGTAACAGTTGTACCAGGTCCAACATTTAAACAACAACTTTCTGCTCAGGTACCTGTATAAGTCTGATTCTTTTAACCAGAAATATTATTTTCGAAATCAGGTAAAATACAATTTAATCAGATCCTTGTGATATCAATATATGATATCAAAAAAATTTGAAATAATTACCTATTATATTATGGTAAAAATCTCTTATGTCTTATTTTATAGATAAAATGAAATGTAACTATTATAAATTATCATATATTATTAATAATATGAAAGAACATAAACTATCATATGGTATTACTAATTTGGAAGATATGATGTACCCATTTAAGAATATAAAAACGCAGAAGGATAATAATAATATTTTTGATATTTTTAATACCACATGGGAATTCATTCCTAATAAAAGGAAATATTTATTTTTTCTCTTAATTTCTGAAATTATTGGGACTTTAGGAGTGATAGGATTAATTCTAGAATCAAAACTCATTATTATTACAGCACCTCTTATTTCTATTATTATTAGTATTTGTAGAGATAAATATTTCGTCGAACAAGGATATAAAACAAAGAAAGAATTTAGAAAACTAGTTTATGATTATTTTGATAATCTTTCTTATGCAGAAAAGAAATCATGTGAGAATATGAATGAGTTCGATGGAATGGTGGAACGTTCTGGTCAAATCATTTGTTCTATTATGGATTCTGGTATACCATCTATTATAAAAATGATAATATCTAGTTTGTCGTGTCTAATTGTATTCTACACTAAAGGGTATATGACCATGTTACCTCTTATTATTGGAATTTATTTTGGTTTCTACAAGTCTTATATTAAAAAGAAACAGAGTGAATTAGTTATTATTAGGACTAATAAACGTGAAAATAATAAAAAAATTGTTCCTATTAAAAGGTGGATTTCACATCTGTTTCAAAATCACAAGAGGTCAGTTGACGAACTTTTATTAAATAGTTATAATATGGATGTATTAGATGAAAAGTTTACATTAGAGTGGATATATGTTAGGCAAATAATAAATCTAATATCTATTTTTATATCTAGTTTAGGATTATTTATGGTTAAAGACTTTGTGACATTATTGATAATCAAAGTTGTTTTTGATAACTTTACATGTGTTATCAGTATGATCTCACATTTTACAACTAATCTAACTAATAATATGATGGATTTCGACAGGTTCCTAGTTTGGTATCATGAATCTAACGGAAGAGAAAAATCATTTATTAATTCATCAATTTCTTTTCCAATTGAAGTTAGTAGTGTTATAATTAAGTATAAAAACTTTAGTCTTCATTCGAACCCTTTGATTATTAACGAATGTGATAAAATATTATTAAAGGGACAAACTGGAGCGGGAAAGACACAATTTGTTAACGCTTTACAGGGGTTAGTTAATGGGGCAGTTATCAAGGGAATAAGCGACCCAAGAACAATACAAAATGCTTTCGAATATATGAATCAACAAACACGTGAAGCTATTCCTTGTAATGGATTGAGTTTAAGAGATTTATTAGAGGGAGAGAGTGATAATCTTTTGATAGAATCTTTATTACAACTGGTTATGCTAGAAAACAGATTTCCAAATATTGCTAGTTATGATATTAAAGTTACTGGATTATCTGGAGGTGAGAGAATGAGATTATCATTGGTTTTCACTCTACTTGAAACTATAAAAAAGAAAAAACAGATTTTAATTCTGGATGAACCAGAACAAGGACTGGATGAATCTACAAGGCGTCAAGTTATTACTAACATTTTGAATTATTTAAAGATTCCAGTAATATGTATTTATCATGGGTCAACACTTGACCTTTTAAAAATGCCGTTTAATAAAATTTGGATGTTTGACCATGCGAATACTCATACCGAAGTTATTATTACTGATTTTATCAATTATAAAAAGAAAATAATTGATGATATTAAAATTATATTAATTTAAAAATTATATATTAATATATATGTCTTTGGGAGGTCCTATTTCAGATAGTTCTGACTCATTAGGGTTGTATAAATCTACCAGTCAACCAGTTGAAAAAAATATACACGAGTCATCAGCCAGTTCTGACTTGTTAAGGTCGTCTAAATCTACCAGTAAAGCAGTTAAAAAAGATAAAGGAAAGTCATCTGAATTTAAACATAGGGGTCCGTCGTTCCGTGAATTTAAATCAATAGATGATTCACAAGGGGTAACCAAATGGAAATCAAGTTTGAAAAACAATTACACGAATGTACAAACACTAGCACAAACAGATGAAAATACAGCTAAAGCCTTGAGTGAGTTTAGTGACGGATTAGAAAATGGAAATATTAACCCTTATAATTTTAAACATATACGAGAAAATTTATGGAATAAAGGAATAGATGAAGATAATTTTTTAAAGACGGATTATCAAATAAGATCAACTCTTAACGTATATGATATGAATAATTCTCGTAATATTACAATAGAAAGTTATAGAACAAGTACTTTTAGTATACCTGGTGGTGCAATAAATACTGGCACATGTTCTACTGATACCCAAGTATTTAATATTTCTAATACACTTTCTCTTCCGCTTCAATTTTTCAATACTTTGGAAGATATTCTTATAATATTACCTAATCAAGTTAGGGTATGTACCGAATCACCTTTAAAAGCAGCTTTCAGAGAATTTAAGGAAGAAACTACACTTGATATAGAAATTTTTTTAAGGACATCCGGTGTTAATTTTAATACTGATGTTAGTCCTATTGAGACTAAGAGATCTAAACTTGGTTTATATTATAAAATCACATGTGTCAAGAATAAATATACAATTGCATATACATTGCCATTAATTACTCAAGATTATAATACGTTGATCAAACCATTAACTGCATCTGAAGATCTTTTTTATAAAAACTCAAGTGTTGAAGTAACTGGTATACATTTTAAGAAATATTTAAAGTACAAAAATAAATATCTGGAACTTAAAAATAAATTATTAAATAATAATGGCGAACAGTAAAGGTATAAAATTTAATTAAATTTTCTTAACTATATTAATGAATCTAAATAAATTAAGATATTTAGCTTGTACTGATAAAAAAAAATATAGTATTTCAGATGATCTAAAAAAAAGAAAGAGTGATAATCACCAGAAAAATGATATGGATTTAACAATCGCATTATCACTATCAGAAACTCAACCAACTAATTTAATAAAAGATATTGATTTTGATGATGAAAATCAAACAAGTCTATATGATATAGACAGTTTATTAAAAGCATCGATCATATCATTAGGTGGTAATATAATATTGCCAAATGAAGGTGGTGGAGATTGTCTATTTCATACATTTTCAACACATTTAGATATTGATCATATGCAACTACGAGAAGATGCAACGGAGTATATAAGTATAAATTGGAATAGATTCAAAGATTTTGCGTTAAAATCAGATACATTAAAATCATATGAATCTAGAGAAGAATATATTAACCACATGTCACAAGAAGGTGTATGGGGAGATCATCTTTCTTTATTAGCGTTATGTGAACTATATCAAACTAATGCGACTATTATTGTTGTAAATGGTGTAGATTTATCAGAACCTATAAAAATTAATGTTGGTTCATCAAAAACTGTTTTAATAAAATTTAATAGTGAATTTCATTATGAGGCCATTTTATAAATTTATAAGATTTAATATCTAAATTATATTAGTAATATGACTGTTGTTCACACATTTATAACATCATATGGTTCGGAAAAAGAATTATTAAACTTTATTAAAACTCCAGAATTTTTTTATAAAATAAGCGATGCTTTGGAACCAAATACTTTTAGATTTGAACCAAATATTGAAAATAATCTATTTTCTAATAAATTTATTAAATGGCCTCAAAGTATTATCTATAAGACCCAAATTAATATTATATATTTAAGTTTACCAGAAATGGAAGTTAAACAGGAATATAAATTGATTTACGACCAATTACAGTGTAAACTTACGATACATACTGATAATATGGGGACAATTATTTTAAATAGTAAAATGGATATATACGAAACAGACGAAGAAGTTGGGATAACCATAACATGTGAAGAACCAGCTGGTTATTTTATACCATCAGTATTAATGGAATATATTACTAGTCAACTGACTGATACATTAAGAAAAATATTTTAAAGTTTTGACTTTTTATTACTTTCACATAGGGAAAAATTGAAAATAATATATCAAATTATTAATTATGTTATAGAATGGGAAATGGACCAAGTATAGCTGATGTAAATGATTCTAATATTGATAATAATATTATAGAATATAACTTAGAAGGTAAAGTGTTAAAAGTAATCGATGTTAACAAGTACATAATCGCTGTTAAATATAATCATAAGATAATAAAAATATTATGTAAAGGCAAAGGTTATAAATTAAAAGATGCAGATGAAAGAAATATTGCAATAGCTAAAATAAATTCTTTAATAAATATGTCAGATTCATTAGTAATAATTGATGCATTCGGTATTGATGAAAATGGACAGTTATTAGTTGAAATAAGAAGTTATAATTTTTCTGATAGTATAAATACAATACTCTTATCAAAAAAATATATTGAAAATGAAACAAATATTACTTTATATTAAATGTTAGATTAATATAATAAATTATTTAGAATCTAATACTTTAAAAATATTTTAAATCATCCAACTGCGATTTAAAATATTTATTAAAGTAATGAGTATACTATCATTTGGAGAACCCTTGTTAATAAATTATTTAGAATCTAATAAATTAACAAGCGTGTCAAAATCTTATTTTAGTTTAGGCGGGTCGGAAATTAATACACTAGTATCTTTATCAAGTTTGGGAAGAAAAACTAGTCTTATTAGTTGTTTTCCAGAGAATAATTTTGGACAAGAATTTATTGATAATCTTGAAAAAAACAAAGTAAACACTGAATTTATTCAAAGATCAGAAAATGAAATGTTTGGTTCAATCTATATCAAAGATAATAAGGTATTTAATCAAAGAAAAAATTCTGCATTTTCTAATATAAATATTTATGAGGTAGAATTTATGAAAATATTTAATAAAGAAATAGATTGGTTACATTTAACTGGTATACCACCTTTAATCAGTTCTAATGCAAAGATAGTCTGGAAGGAATTACTTAGATATGGCATTGAGAAGAATATTAAAATTAGTATTGATTTTAATTTCAAACCTGCTTTAGGATTTATTGATGAACTATGGAATATGATTAAACCCAATATTGACAAAATAGAAGTATTTATTGTTTCAGTTGATGATTTACATAGTATCTGTAAAATGGAACAACTCGAAATAAATGAAAAATCATCAGAACAAATGTTATTAATTTTCTGTCAAAAATTTAATGTTAAGAAAGGAGTATTATATATTAAAAAATTAAAGGATGATACACAACTTTGTAGATCAATAATGGTATCAGATAATGTTGTATATTCATCTAATATCAAAGAATATAATTGTATTGGCCATACTAAAGACAGTGATTTATTTTCTGGATATTTAATACATGGTTTACTAAATAATGATAAAATAACTAAAATATTAAACGAGGCTGATAAATATTAAAGACAAATAAATATTAATAACTATTAATTCGATTAGTAAGACTAGCATTATTACTGTTAATCTTATTCATTGGGCTTTTTCTATAATATAATATCGGACTAGTATTGGTATATTTATTCATCTGATTAATATTGGTATATTTATTTATTGGAATGGTATTGGTATATTTATTCATCTGATTAATATTGGTATATTTATTTATTGGAATG
>Ga0209632_10000911_pt1 | contig 30613 bp, 30 predicted proteins | sample COG_10_FD_184754 | JGI IMG/M metagenome (GOLD analysis project Ga0209632, IMG submission 184754) | Pelagic Microbial community sample from North Sea - COGITO 998_met_10 (SPAdes) (version 2) | ecosystem: Environmental > Aquatic > Marine > Neritic zone/Coastal water | place: Helgoland, sampling... | reverse complement strand
TTCACTTTCTTTTTTAAAATCAAAAATTAAAGTTTTATTGTCCTCCTCGAAAACCTGTGTACCTATTGGAACTTTTAAAAATAAATTATCTCCTCCACGGCCTGTACGATTTTGACCAGAGCCATTCTCTCCTCGTTCACCTTTATGATGTTGTTGAAATCTATAGTCGATAAGAGTATTTAAATTTCTTTCTGACCTTAAAAGTATAGAACCTCCTCTCCCTCCATCCCCACCATCAGGGCCACCATATTCAATAAATTTTTCTCTACGAAAACTAGGAGATCCGTGACCTCCGTTACCAGCCTTCACATAAATTTTTACTTGATCAAGAAACTTCATAATACAACTCTTAGTTTTTTAGTTGTACTACTAATTGGGTTTTACTGAAACGAAAGTTCTGTCTGATTTGCCTTTTTTAAATACTACTTTTCCTTCAATTACAGAAAAAATTGAATGATCTTTACCCATTCCCACATTTTCACCAGGAAAAATTTTTGTTCCTCTTTGTCTAACAATTATATTTCCAGGAATTACTACTTCACCACCGTACTTCTTAACGCCAAGTCTACGACCAGCACTATCTCGTCCATTTCTCGATGATCCACCTGCTTTTTTTGTTGCCATAATTTATCTAATTTATTTATTTACTACTTTAGTCTCTACTTTTTTTGTAGCTACTTTAGTTTCTTTTTTTTTAGTTGCAATTTTAGTTTCTGCCACAACTTTTACTTTTTCAGTTTTTATAGTTGGTTTAACCATTTTTTCTGCTTCTGATAAAACTTTACCATCTTTAGAAAAAATTTTGCTAATTCTTACTAATGAATATTGCTGTCTATGACCATTTTTTCTTCTAGAATTTTGTCTTCTTCTTTTTTTAAATATTAATATTGTTCTGTTTTTTCCATTTTCAACAAGGTCTGCTTCAACTTTTGCACCTTCAATTATTGGCGAACCAACTTCGATGTTTTTATCATCTCCATAGGCTAAAATTTCTTTAAATTCTATTTTAGTTTCAAGCTTAGAATCTTCCAATCTTTCAATTTTAAGTATTTCCCCAGCCTTTACTTTGTACTGTTTTCCACCTGTTTGTATGATTGCGTATGACATTGTTTAATCTAATTTTTATAATCAGCAATATAGTCGGGAGCATATTATAGTCAAGTCCGAATAAGTTAGAAATTATCCTTTAAATCTCTCAATTTTGAAAAGGTTTCTATATTGTTTGACCTAAGAAAAATATTACACTCTAATTCATCTCTAATAGTAGATGGTATAGTTGATAAACCTGCTTTTAATCTTATCTTAATATCATTTATTTTATTTTTAAGATTTGTGTTATTTTCATCGTGAGTTATACAAAATTTTGAATTTTGTAGTGTATATTCATGACCACAGAAAACTTTGGTATTCTTTGGTAATTTTTTTAGTTTCATCAATGAATCAAACATCTGGCTATGTGTTCCTTCAAATATTCTGCCACAACCTAAAGAAAAAAGAGTATCTCCGGTAAAAACTGATTCATTTTTATGAAAATAGAAACATATATGACCAAGTGTATGTCCTGGAATATGAATAATTTTTGCTTCAAAATTTTTATGTTTCCAGGTTTCTTGATCGTTTACTAATATATCTATTCCTGGAATTCTTTCTTTGTCATCCTTATAACCAACTACACTTGCTCCATATTTTTCTTTTAATTTTTGATTCCCTCCTACATGATCATAATGATGATGGGTATTTAATATAAATTTTAGTTCAATTTTAGTTTTTTCTAAATATTCAATAATAGGTTCAGCTTCACTGGGGTCAACTACACAAGCAATATTGTCTTTTTCATCAATTATTAAATAAGAATAGTTGTCTTTTAGACAAGGTATTATTTGAATTTTCATTTATTTCTCAATTAAAAAAATACCCAACTCTGCTGATAGATTTTTTATATTAAGATTTGCTTCGTTAATAGGTGAGGTTTTTTCATTGTGAAGAGCCAATGCTTTGTCTAGTTTAATATTTCTTTCATAGCAAAATTTATAAAAATCTTTAATCGTACACATGTGCAAATTGGGAGTATTATACCATTCATCAGGTAGATTTTTTGTAATTGGCATTGTTCCTTTCATTAATAAGTGAAGTCTTACTTTCCAAAACCCAAAATTTGGTACAGTAACAATGGCTTTTTTACCCACTCTTAATAGCTCCTGAATAACTATTTCTGGATTTAGAAAAGCCTGGAGCGTTTGACTTAATATTACAAAATCAAAGGAGCTGTTAGGAAATTGGGAGAGGTCTTTTTCAGCATCTCCCTCAATTACAGTTAGACCTTTGCTTACACATTTTTGAGAATTTTCTTTAGAAATTTCAATACCTCTTATGTTGATATCTTTATTGTCTTGTAAAAATTGCATTAATGTTCCATCCCCACACCCAACATCTAGAACTCTTGTATTTTTTTCAATAAAATCTGAAATTATTTTAAATTCTTGTTTCATTTTTAGTTTTTTGAATAAGAGTTATCAATATAATCTTTTAAAGTATTTAAAAATTCAGGAACATCTAGAAGAAATGAATCGTGTCCCTTATCAGACTCAATTTCAACAAATGCAACATCAGCACCTATAGCATTTAAGGCTATAACAATTTCTTTATTTTCAGAAGTTGGGTAAAGCCAGTCAGAAGTGAATGAGATAACTAGAAATTTAGTTTTAGTTTTTTCAAAGGCTTTTGATAAATTTCCATTGTATTCTTTAGTTAAATCAAAATAATCCATAGCTCTTGTAATATATAGATAGCTATTTGCATCAAACCTATCTACAAATACACTTCCTTGATATCTTAAATAACTTTCTATTTGAAAATCTGCATCAAAACTGAATTTTAAATCATCTCTTTCTTGTAATTTTCTTCCAAATTTTTCTTGTAAACCATTTTTAGATAAATAAGTTATATGAGCTGCCATTCTTGCAACAGATAATCCTTTATCAGGGTTTTTATTTTGATTTGCATAGTCTCCATTCAACCAATTCACATCAGCCATAATAGACTGTCTACCAAGTTCGTTAAAAGCAATGTTTTGTGCTGAATGACTTGATGTGCAAGCAATTGGTATTGCTATTTTTGCTTTGTTAGGAAAATTACTTACAAATTGAAGAACTTGCATACCACCCATAGAACCCCCCATGACTGCAAATAATTTATCAATTTTAAAAAAATCTAAGAGATTGTACTGAGCATTTACCATATCGTTTATTGTAATAATTGGAAATGTAGTTCCGTAAACTTTATTTGTTTCAGTGTTAGTATCACTAGGGCCAAAAGAACCTAAGCACCCACTAATTACATTTGCACAAATTACAAAGTATTTATCTGTATCTATAGCTTTACTTGAACCTACAGCATAGGACCACCAACCTTCTTTTTTAGTTATTGGATTTATCCCAGATACAAACTGATCACCAGTTAGAGCGTGAAAAACTAAAATAGCGTTATCTTTTTTTTCATTTAGAGAACCATAGGTTTCATAAGCTAAAGGAAAATTATTAATAGTCTGTCCACAGTCTAGCTTTAATGGCTTATCAATTGTTAAACTTTTTATTTTCAAATTTTTATTCATAATATTAGCTAAAGATGAATTGTGAGAGAAAAAAACATATTTAGCGGTTTTTTTTAAGCGCTCGCAATTCAGTTAAATCAGCGCATATTTTTTGTACTAGATAGTATTTCTTATGTCAATTTTTTTAAAAAAATGACTTATTCTATATGAAAGTTTAATATTTTATTTATAAGATTAATAATATGACAATTCCAAAGTTTAAAACATTTAGAATAAAAGCGTATAAGCCAGGCAGGTCAAATATAGGCAAAATTAAAAATATTGTTAAACTATCAGCAAACGAATCTGCATTGGGTGTCAGCCCAAAGGTGAAAAAAGTTTTAAGTAATAAAAATTTAATTTTATCAAAATATCCAGATAGTAAATCAAGGATTTTAAGAAAAGAAATTTCAAAAAAGTTTAACTGTGATTTTAATAAGATTATTTGTGGAGCAGGGTCTGATGAGATTATTCAGTTGATTTGTCAACTATACCTAAAACGATCTGATGAGGTGATAGTTCCACAATATAGCTTTTTAATGTATAGAATTTATGCACAAATTGTTGGTGCAAAAGTTATTTTTTCAAAAGAAAAAAATTTTAAAGTTTCTGTGCCTGAGATAGTTAAAAATGCTACAAAAAAAACCAAGATTGTTTTTATTGCTAATCCTAACAACCCAACAGGGACTTATTTAACCAGGTTAGAGTTGATAGAATTAAGAAAAAAATTAAAAAAAAATATTTTGCTAGTTTTAGACGACGCTTATTTTGAGTATATGAAAAATAAAGATTACAAACCAAGCTTAGATTTATTTAAAAATAAAGATAACGTAATAATAATAAGAACATTTTCTAAAATTTATGGATTAGCTTCTTTAAGAGTAGGCTGGGGATTTGCTTCAAGAAAAATTATTAATGCAATGAATTTGATTAAGCCACCATTTAACGTCAATCAATTAGCTCAGACTGCAGCAACGGAGGCCTTAAAAGATAAAAAATTTATTAATCAATCTGTGAAGCACAATATTGTAGAAGGAAATAAAATTAAAAATATTTTAGAAAAATTGAATATTTTTTCAAATGACATTACGGCTAATTTTTTATTATTAAATTTTGATAAATGTAAATTTTCAGCTAATTATGTTTTTAACAAACTACAATTAAAAGGAATTATATTAAGGTCTACAGAAGATGGATATAATCTTAAAAATAAATTAAGATTAACTATTGGATCTAAAAAAGAAAATATAAAGTTTATAGTTGCAATTAAGAATATATTTAATTGATTATGAAAAAAATTTTAATTATAGGATGTGGTTTAATTGGATCTTCATTATTAAGATCAATTGCTGATAAAAAAATAGCAAAAAGAATATATATTTATGAAAAATCTAAATCAAATATTTTAAAAATTAAAAAATTAAAGTTACCATGTGAAGTTACAAATGATTTAAAAAAGATTGTACCAAATTTAGACTTAATAATATTTTGTACCCCACTAGGTGAATATGAAAAAATAATTTTAAAAATAAATAGATACCTAGCAACCAAAACTATCATTACAGATGTTGGATCTTCTAAAGAAAAATCTATAGAGCTGGTCAAAAAAAAATTAAAAAAAGGAATTTTTTGGACATCCAGCCATCCTATTGCAGGATCAGAAGTTAGTGGCCCAGAACATGGAGTAAAAAATTTATTTCTTAATAAGTGGTGTATATTAATAAATGAAAAAAATACCAACAGAAAACACTTAAAGATACTTACTAAGTTTTGGAAAAAAATAGGCTCTAGAGTTGCAATTATGGACTCTAAAAAGCATGATGCAATTTTTTCTATGACAAGTCATTTGCCCCATTTAATTGCATATAATTTAGTTAAAACAGCAACAGATTTTGAAAAACAAAAAAAGTATGACTTAATTAAGTTTAGCGCAGGTGGTTTGAGAGATTTTTCAAGAATTGCTGCATCTAATGAAATTATGTGGAGAGATATTTTTTTTAATAATAAAAAAAATATTTCAAAAGTTATTGATTTATTTATTAAAAACTTACATTCATTTAAAAGAGATATTCAATCTAAAAATAATAAGTCTATTATTAAGAAATTAGTTGATACTAAAAAAGTTAGAAAAAAAATAATTAAATTGAAACAAGATATTAACAAACCAGATTTTGGTAGAAGTTAATATTTTATAGAAGATACTCTTTTTACTACTAGGTTTGTAGTTCTTTCGATTCTATTTATTGTTTTTGTTATAGGCATAATTAGAACTTTTTTTTCTGGACCATATGCATGAATTAATTTTTTAGAATTAATACAAATAGCAACATGACCTTTCCAAAATATAATATCCCCTTTCTTAAATACACTTTTTTTAATATTTTTTTTTGAATATCTTATTTGGTCTTTTGTATCTCTTGGATAAAATTTATTATTATAGTAAAAAAATAATTGTAAAATGGCTGAACAGTCTATTCCTTTACAAGTTTTACCACCCCAAGAGTATTTAGTATCTAGAAATAATTTAAATATTTTAACAAAGTTGTTTTCTTTGTGATCAATTTTTTTTATATCTTTTTTTTTTATCCATTTACCTTTTTCAAATTCTATAAAACTTTTATCTTTATTAAGCACTAAAATTTTTGATGCAAAATAAATTTCTTTTTTCGAAGGAATAAATTTATTTTTTAACTTCTTATAAATTTTAGTTTTTTTTTTGCAAATTTTATGAGTTGTAATAAAATTTTTTACAAATTTTTTTTTTATTATGTATCCAATATAATTATCATATTTGGTTTTAATTTTTATCCAACTTTTATTTTTTGATATTATTGAAAATTTTTCACCATATAAAATCTGTGAAGTTATTTCTGATTTATAGGTTGGCCTAGAATAAATATTATTTAAATTATTGATATAGTAAAATTTATTATTCATTTAATTTAATTTTATCTCTCATGCTCCATAACAATATCAATGAAGGTATAACCATAAGTGCAGTTAAAATAAAAAAAGTTCCCCAATCACCATTTAACCAATCAACCAAAGCACCTGATGATGAGGCCATAAGTGTTCTACCAGCCGTTCCTAGTGAGGCTAGTAAAGCATATTGAGTTGCTGTATATGCTCTGTTTACCAGTAAAGAAATAAAAGCAACGAAAGCAACTGTTGCAAACGCTGCAGCAATATCATCTAATATTACCGTTAATCCAAAAACTAGTTGGTGATTAGAAATTTCAAAATCCCATGTATGACTAATAAAATTCATATCAAATTGATAAATAGTTAATGGTATTGTTTGAATAAACCAATCTAGAAGAGAAAATAATAGATTGCTTCCTGCCATTAATACCCCTGCAACAAACATTGTTTTTATAGTTCCTGCCCTCATAGCAAATATTCCACCAAGTAAAGTAAATATGACTGTAGTAATCCAGCCAAAAGCTTTAGAATAAATTGCAATATCTCCTTTAGTGAATCCGATTTCTTTATAAAAAACTATAGACATTCGTCCTAAAAAGGCTTCCCCAATTTTAAAAAGAAAAACAAATAGCAAAATATAGATTCCTATTTTATATTTTCTAAAAAATTTTAAAATTAAAGAAAGTATATTTTGTTCAGATCTTTTATTTTTTTGATTAATTGCATTTTGTTTAAAAAAACTAAAAAAAGGGCCACCAATTGTGCTCCCAAACCAACTAGACAAACTTCTACCAAATTGGCTATGAGCTGTAATCATTGCAAATCCAAATAATCCAATAATAAATATTAAAATATTAAAAAATATAGTATTAGGTATGAAATTAAAAAAGTGATTTCCTAAAATTTTTGACAAAAGATAGGCTTCAATAAATATAAATAAGGCAATTCCAATAAAAAAAATAAGGCTATTTTGACTTGATGTGATAATTTTTCTTTCAGCAATTTTATCATTTTTAGTATGAACTTTCTCTCTACTAATATTTTTTGATTCTTGAACAAATATTAAGGCAATATTCATTAAAATTACAATTATTCCTAAAATTAAAAAAGTTTTTTGCCAATAATTTACAATACCAATATTTTCAAAATACTCAGCTGTAAATAAAGAAATTACACCACCAATTTTGTAGCCACTCCACCATCCAACAACAGCAATTGCAGCGCCAGCAGCCATTGCTTTTTTTTCACTTTGTTTTATCTGTTCAATTCTCAAAGCATCTACAGTGATATCTTGAGTAGCAGATGCAATTGCAATAATTAAGCCCACAAAGATTAGTAAATACAAATTTTCAGTTGGATTAATATAGCTCCAAATTATTAAAGATATTAAGATTAAAGCCTGCATCGAAAATATCCAACCTCTTCTGTGACCAAATTTATTTGTTAAGAGTGGTATTTTAATTCTATCTACTAATGGTGCCCAAAAATAGTTAATTGCATAAACTCCAAATATTAAACCAGCCCAACCAATTGTTGATCTACTTAAACCTTCTTCTTTAAGCCACAGGCTTAAACTACTTCCTATTAAAACCCAGGGAAAACCTGAGATAGCTCCAAGTAATAATATTCTAATCATTCTTTTATCTAAGTAGACAGAAAAGGTTTCTGAGAGGGATTGTTTTTTAATTTCAATCATAATTAGTTTCTCCAAAATGAAGGTAGAAATAGTACTAATATAGCAAATAATTCCAACCTACCCAAGATCATTCCAAGACTTAAAACCCATTTTGACATTTCTGGTAAACTAGAAAAATTACCACTAGGGCCAATTGTAGAGCCTAACCCAGGACCAACATTTGAAATAGATGTTGCAGCACCAGAAATTGAAGTAACAAAATCTAAACCACTTAAAGATAATAATGCAGTTATTATAAAAAATACAACTAAGTAAAGAAAAATAAAAGAAATGATAGAAGCCATAAATTTATCATCTACACTATTCTTGTCATATTTAATTATAAATATCCCCCTTGGGTAAATAATTTTTTTTAACTGATTAACAATAAACAAATATAAAATTTGAATCCTAAAAATCTTAATTCCACAAGTAGTTGAACCAGCGCATCCACCAATGAACATCAGAGTTAAAAAGAAAATTAATGGAAAATTACCCCATCCATCAAATTCTCCAGTAACATACCCCGTACCAGTTAGGATAGAAATAACATTAAAGAAAATTGAACGTATATCGATTTGAGAAAAGTCTTTATTTTGAAAAAGTAAATATACAAAAAGTAAAATAATTGAAAAAATAATTATTTTGATAAAAGATCTAATCTGAACATCTGAAAAAAATATTTTCTTATTACCATTTAAAAATTTTATATAAGCAATAAAAGGTAAACTACCCAATATTATAAAAACCATCGATGATATTTCAATGGATGGACTATTAAAATAACCTATAGATTCATTATAATTTGAAAAGCCACCCGTTGCAATTGTGGTCATAGAATGTGTTATACTATCAAAAAAATTCATACCAAAAATTTTATAGGTAACAGCACAGAGTGTTGTTAGTGTTAAATAAACATAAATTAATCTAAGAGATATTTCTTTAGATTTTGGTAGTAATTTTTCTGATGAATCATTGCTTGAAATTTTAAATAATTGCATTCCTCCAACATTCATTATTGGCATTAGTGTTATTGCCATTACAATTATACCAATTCCGCCTAACCATTGAAGCATGGCCCTCCATAAAAGTATTGATCTAGGAGCATCTTCTAAACTTGAAATAATTGTAGATCCAGTAGTGGTAATACCAGACATACTTTCAAAAAAAGCATCTGTAATAGACAGTTCAAGACTGGAAAAAATAAAAGGTAGAGAACCAAATATTGCAATACTTAACCATGAAAGTGCTGTTAGTAAAAAGGCCTGTTGTAAGTTTAACTTTTTATCATGATTTAAATTTGTTAAAAAAAATAAAATACCAAAAATTACTGTAATTATAGATGCGCCTATAAAAGAAGAGTCTATTTCAGAATAAATAAACTGAGTTATAATTGGAATCAGCATAGAAATTCCAAGAATAAATTGCAAAACACCCAAGGTAAAAAAAACAGTTTTATAATTAGACATTTTGAGAGAACATTATTTTATGGTAAATAAATTTCAACTCTATAAGAATTAATAAAAACACCAAATATAAGATATTTCTTATTAAACAAAGTGATTAAAAAAGAGAATTTAGATAAAACCAACGCATGGCCTTTTGTTGAGGCTAAAAAAATGTTGCGTGAAAGAAAAACTTTTATTGAAAAAAAAGGTAAAATTATTTTACAAACTGGCTATGGTCCAAGTGGATTGCCCCATATAGGTACATTTGGTGAAGTTGCTAGAACATCAATGATGGTAAATGCATTAAAGCAGCTTACAGATATACCAACAGAAATTATAACCTTCTCAGATGATATGGATGGTTTTAGAAAGGTTCCTGAAAATGTTCCTAATCAAGAACTATTAAAAAAAAATCTTCATAAACCCTTAACTCAAGTGCCAGATCCATTTGAAAAATTTTCAAGTTTCGGTGAGCACAATAATGAAATGTTAAAAGATTTTTTAAATAAATTTAATTTTGAGTATAGTTTCAAAAGCTCTTCAGTTCTTTATAAAAGTGGTTTTTTTAATCCTACATTGAAATTAATTTTAGAAAATTATCAAGGTATTATGGATATAATTCTTCCAACACTTGGCAAAGAAAGGCAAAAAACTTACAGTCCATTTTTGCCTGTATGTCCAGATACTGGTAAAGTTTTGGAAATCCCAGTTTTAGAAATCTTAAAAAAAGAATCTAAGATTATTTTTGATAATAATGGAAAAAAACTTGAGACAAGTATTTTAGATGGATGCTGTAAATTACAATGGAAAGTAGATTGGGCTATGAGATGGTATGCACTTGACATAGATTTTGAGATGTATGGAAAAGATTTAATTGAAAGTGCAATATTATCCTCAAGAATAGTTAAATTAATTGGTAAAACAAATCCATCTGGATTTGCTTATGAACTTTTTTTAGATGAAGAGGGAGAAAAAATATCTAAGTCAAAAGGTAATGGAATAACTATTGATCAATGGTTAGAATATGCATCACCTGAAAGCCTATCACTGTATATGTATCAAAATCCTAAAAGAGCAAAAAAATTATATAAAGAAATAGTACCAAAAACAGTTGATGAATATTTAGATTTTATAGAAAAAGCAAAAAACCAAAATGAATTACAGATATTAATGAACCCAGTTTGGCATGTTCATAATGGATCAATTCCTCAAGAGAATACTATTATGAGCTTTTCAATGCTTTTGAACTTAGTGGAAACAAGCAATGCAAACTCTAAAGAATTACTTTGGAAATTTGTAAAAAAGTATAAAAAAGATATCACAGAAAAAGATCATCCTATTTTTAATAATTTGATTAACTATGCTATTAAATATTTTAATGATGTGATTAAATTACAAAAAAAATATAAAAAGCCAGATTCCAGCGAAAAACTAGCACTAGAGGCTCTTGTGAAAACTCTTAATAACTGTAATGATGAAATGCTACCAGAAGATATTCAAACATTGATTTATTCAACTGGAAAAGAAAATGGATATTCAGAAAACCTACGTGATTGGTTCAAATTAATTTATGAAGTTGTTTTTGGAGATGAAAATGGACCAAGAATGGGTTTTTTTATAAGTTTTTTTGGAGTCAACGAAACTAAAGAATTAATAAAAGAGAAAATAAAATAATGTTTTCAAAATTCAGATCATTAATTTTTAAAATTGATCCTGAAACTGCACATAATTTAGCTATTAAGTCTTTAAAATTAAATTTAACACCAAGTTTAATAGACGAAAACAAAGATGATTTGATGTTTAAGTCTACTTTATTTGGCAAAGAAATAGATAACCCAATTGGAATGGCTGCTGGATTTGATAAAAATGCTGAAGTTTATAATTCTTTATTTAAACTTGGATTTGGGTTTGTTGAAGTTGGGACAGTTACTCCCCTCAAACAATATGGCAATCCTAAACCAAGAGTATTTAGGTTGGTTGAAGATGAGGCACTTATAAATAGATTAGGATTTAATAACTTAGGCTCAGAAAATGTAAGAAATAGAATTAGGTCAAATTTAAAAAAAGGTTTATTGGGTATCAATATAGGTCCTAACAAAGATAGTGATGATAGATTAAATGATTATTTAATCGGTATTAGAGCCTTTCATGACATTGCTGACTATATCACAATTAATATTTCTTCACCCAATACAGAGAATCTAAGAAATTTTCATGATGAAACAAAATTTGATAAATTAATGAAATCAATTCAAGAAGAAAAAAATAAAATTAAATCTAAAATACCAATAGTAGTAAAAATTTCTCCTGATATTTCAGAAGATCAAATTAGCATTATAAGTAAGATATTATTAGATCATAAAGTAAGCGCAATAATTGTTTCAAATACTTCAGAAAAAAATAGAGAAAAATTAAATAATATATTAAAACATCAAAAGGGTGGTCTGTCAGGCAAACCTCTTGAAGAAGAAGCTAATAAATTAATAAGTAAGTTTTATAAGTTGTTAAAAGGTAAAATTGAAATTATTGGAGTAGGTGGAGTAGACTCGGGTGAGAGCGCACATAGAAAATTTCTAGCTGGAGCAAGTCATATTCAATTATATACTGGTATGGTTTTTCAAGGCCCAAATATTGTTGGAAAGATAAAAAAAGAGCTTAAGGAAATATTAAAAGCTGAAGGGATTAAGAATTTTAGAGAAATAATTGGCAAGAAACAGCCTAATTAAAGCTAATAAACTTGACGAGTTCACCGACTCATCTTATATAGTCACTAAATATTATGTCAAAAAAATGTGAATTAACCGGTAAAATACCTATGAAAGGTCATAATGTTAGCCATGCTAACAACAAGACTAATAGAAGGTTTTTACCAAATCTTAAAAAAGCTAAATTTACTAGTGTACTTTTAAAAAGAAGCTTAACATTAACAGTAAGTAATGCTGGCATGAGATGTGTTGATAAAAAAGGTACTTTTGATCTATTTTTAAAAACTGCAAAAAATAAAGATATATCACCAAGATTAAAAAAATTAAAAAAAAGTTTATTAATTAAATCTCCATTCGTAAAAAAAGCACCAAAAGTTTCTCCTAGCAAATCAGTATAATGAATAAATTTTTCGTAACGCTCTCATTTATAATGGGAGTTGTTGTGTTAGCCTCAAATTACTTAGTGCAATTTCCAATTAATTATTATGGGTTAGAAAAAATACTGACTTACGGGGCATTTAGCTATCCGGTTGCATTTTTGATAACTGATTTAGCAAACAGATCATATGGGAAGTTTATTGCAAGAAAAATTGTTTATGTTGGATTCATTATTGGAATTGTATTTACATTATTTTTTTCAACAAACTTTACAGATTTAATTTCAGTTAGAATAGCTATTGGATCTGGCACAGCATTCCTAGTTGCACAATTATTAGATGTTCAAATTTTTGATCAACTGAGAAAGAAGAAATGGTTTGTGGCACCATTAACATCTTCACTAATTGGCTCTACAGTTGATACATTTTTGTTTTTCTCAATATCTTTTTATGCTACAGGAATACCATGGGTAACATTATCTTTGGGAGATTTAGCAGTTAAAGTATTAGTTGCCTTACTAATGCTAATTCCATTCAGATTGTTATTGGGAACTATTAAAGCTTCTAAAGCTTAATATAAAAATTTATAAGATAAAATTTTATAAGCTAATTTAGCTACTAAAAAATTGTAAGAGTTAAAACCTTTGATGGGGGAGAGTTCATTTATATCTGCACCAACAATGTTTGAATTTTTAGCTGCTATTCTTATAATATTTAAAGTTTCATCCCATAGTAATCCTCCTGGCTCTGGAGTTCCTGTTGCTGGCATTATACTTGAGTCTAATCCATCTACATCAAAAGTTAAATATACTGTTTTGTTTTTTATTATTTTTTGAAATTTTTTTAAGTTCCATCTTTTTTTGTCTTTTGCCCAAAAAATATCAATTCTAGATGAATTCTTTTTTAAAAAAGGTATCTCGCTTTGAGATATATTTCTTATTCCAAATGAAATTAAAGACACATTTTTATAGTCTAGACATCTTTTAATGGCTGAAGCATGAGAAAATTTTTCACCATTATAACTTTCTCTCAAATCTGCATGTGCATCAAAATGTAGTAAACAAATCTCTTTGTGTCTTTTTACAAATGGAGCAATACACCCTGGTGTTATTGAGTGTTCTCCACCAAAAGTGATTGGAAAAAGTTTTTTTTCTAATATCTCCTGGTTAATATCAGACATTTTTTTGAGAGCTTTTTTAATATCCTTATTAATTTTAAATGGCTTTAAGGTTTTAATGCCAATTTTTTTGTAAGGTTCACAATTTAATTCTTCATCATATAGCTCAACTTGATGAGAAGCTTTAATAATTTCTTTAGGGCCATTTCGTGTGCCACCACCATAACTTACAGTTTTTTCCAGACCAAAAGGCACCACAACTACTTTTTCTTTAAAATTAACATTATTGTCAATTCCAAGAAATCCATTTTTATTTGAAAGATATTTCAATTTTATTTAAATATTTGTGAGAAATTTTTTCTCGTTCTATTTTTCCAATCACCCTTGTGATAAGCATCACTTACAATTAAAGGCAAGACACTAGTTGCTTCTGCAAAAACCATCTGTTCTTTTGTAATATCTACTTTGCCCCAAGAGCTTGCCTCTTTTAATGTAGAGCTGCTACATGCACCATCTCTAGAATCTGCTACTGTGATTTGCACAGCATATTTATGCATCTCAACTTCTTTTCCTAAAAGTTCAGCACAAATAACAGTATCTTGAACAAAATTTTTTGGAACTCCACCACCTATCATAAATAGGCCAGAGCCTTTTGATTGAATTTTAATTTCAGTCAATTCACGTAATTCTCTAATTGAATCTATTGTTATATGATTCTTAGGATTATTTTCTTGATGAACTACTAATCCAAAACCAGCACTTGAATCTGTAAAAGCTGGACAAAATATAGGAACATTATTTTCATATGCTGTTTCAATTAAAGAATTTTTTTTTTTAGAGTGTTTCTTTAAATATTTTCCCATTTCAGAAATAAATTCTCTCGAAGTATAACTTCTTGGTTCTAAATTGTCTGCTATTTCACATATTTTTTGATCACATTCTTGTAATTCTTCTTCATCAATATATGTGTCATAAATTCTATCTATATAATTTTTTCTTAATTCAGTATCATCTTGAAATTGAGATCCTTGGTAATGTTTAAAACCTAAGGCTTCAAAAAAATCCATATCAACTATTGATGCTCCAGTTGCAATTATTGCATCAACCATATTATATTTAACTAAATCCTTATAAATATTCATACATCCTGCGGCAGATGTTGACCCTGCAAGTGTTAAGAAAATAGTACAATCTTCATCCCGTATCATTTCATTATAAATATTGGCAGCATTAGCTGTTTCTCTTGAAACAAAAGACATTTTTTCCATTGATGAAATAATTTTTCTTGCATCAAATGATGTAATATCAATGTGTTCAACTGGATTTTGTAAGAAGCTTTTTTTACTATTATGATTTAATTTTTTTTTTTCTGTCATTAAGCAACTAATATACCTTTATTGCTGTCTTTGCTATACAGTGTCATTATAGGATCATCTTCAACTTTGTAAATTTCATTTGAATAAAAACCATTAAACTGAGTTCTAAAAGTTAAACCGTAGGCACCAAGCTGGCCTAATTCTATGTAGTCATTTTCTTTAATATTATTTGGAAGTAAAAATGGTCCTTTCATGTAGTCCATGCTATCACATGTAGGCCCATAAAAATTAAAAGCAGTTAACTTTTTTGATACTATTTTTCCGTTTTTAATCAAACGCGAAGGATAAACTATGTTTGGTGTGCCAGCATCAAAAAGAGTTCCATACGTTCCATCATTTATATAAAGTTTCTGTTTCTTTCTAAGATTTACTTTTACAATTGTTGATCCACTTTCAGCAACTAATGCTCTTCCAGGTTCACATAATATTTCAGGAAGTTTTTCTAATTTTAAATTTATCAAACCTTTTTTTATTTCTTCAAAATAACTATCTAAAGATTGAGGTACTAGATCAGGATAAATTGCAGGAAATCCACCTCCAACATTAATATAATCTGGAATAATTTTTGTTTTTTTTATTATATTTCCTATATCTGCAATTCCTTTTGCATAAGAAATGGGGTGCATACATTGAGACCCTACATGAAAGCTTAACCCTACTTTTTTTGCGTATTGTTTTGTTAATCTCAATAAACCAGTTGCTTCAGATGTTAGCGCTCCAAATTTTTTAGACAGATCTATTTCAGCATGCTCATTTGATACAGCTACTCTTACAAATAGTTCAAGATCACTTGCTTGGTTAGTTGTTTCAATAATTTTTATTAATTCATCTTTAGTATCTAAAGAAAAAGCTTTCACATTATAGTCAAAATAAGCTTCTTTAATATTTTTTCTACTTTTAACAGTGTGCATATATGAGCATTTAGCATTAGGATCAATCGCTCTTATATCTTTAATTTCTTGAATAGAGGCTACATCAAAGTTTTCAATGCCGCTCTCTACTATTGTTTTTAATACTTCAGGATGTGGATTAGTTTTTACTGCATATAATACTTTACCAGGAAAATTGTCTCTAAAGTAAGTAGAAGCTGATTGTATTGATTTCTCTCTAATACAATAAACAGGTTGTTCAGGCTTCAGTTGATTTACAAGTTCATCAACTGTTTTAAATTTTTGCATTATATGTCTCCAAAAAAAATTTAATAAAAAAAAGTTTTTAAATTACTTAAAAACTTTCATATAAATCATGCAATTAAGGTAATACTTAATTAATGTAAAGCAAATAATGGGTGTTGAAATTATCAAATAAAGCACCATATTACCAATATGGTTGAAATATCTAATTTAAAAAAACTAAGTGATTTTGATAATAAATCACTACTAATCGTTGATGATGATAATCCTTTTAGAGATAGACTCGCCAGAGCTATGGAAAAAAAAGGGTTTGAGGTTATTCAAGCTGAAGGTGTACAGAAAGGCATTCAATCAGTTATAGAAAAAAAACCAGGATTTGCTGTAGTTGATCTTAGACTAGCCGATGGAAATGGACTTGAAGTAGTAAAACAAATACAAACTACCAATCCTACTAGCAGAATTATTATGTTAACTGGTTATGGTAATATACCGACAGCTGTAGCAGCAATTAAAGAAGGTGCCATAGATTATCTTGCAAAGCCAGCTGATGCAGACGATGTTGAGAAGGCATTATTAGCAAATCCAGAGAAAAAAGCTGATCCACCAGAAAACCCTATGTCAGCAGATAGAGTTAAGTGGGAACATATTCATAGAGTTTTTGAATTGTGTAATAGAAATGTATCTGAAACAGCTAGAAGACTTAAGATGCATAGAAGAACTTTACAAAGAATTTTATCTAAAAGATCACCTAAATAAATTTTCTAAGTTTAAGAATTTGTTTTGATAATACTGCAAGAATTAAAATTTTATAAATTTCAATATGTAAAAATGGTTGAGCACCAACCAAAAATATTTGATTAAAACTTTTATCCAAACCCATATAATTCCACAATCCTAATAATCCGATTACATAAGCGGCACTTACAGAAAATAATAAATAAATAAATATAATTATTGGATCTTTTTTTACTTTTATCATTCCTGCAAAAAAAGCTGTTAAAATGAATCCAATTAAATAACCACCAGTTGGACCTATTAAATAGGCAAAGCCACCACCTTTTGCAAAAACAGGTAAGCCTATTGATCCCTCAACCAAATATAATACTACAGTTGCAACTGCCAATCTATAACCTAAAACCATTCCAAGAAATAATACTATAAATGTCTGCATTGTTGCTGGAACTAAAGTAAAAGGTGTTTGTATTTTAGAAGAGATAGCAAGTAAAGCCGTTCCAGATACAACAGTTAATAATGATTTTATGGTTTTAGAATTATTTGAAAGACTTATTGTTTGCATTTAATTATAATACTATCTTAAAATAAATAAATCTAGTTCTTTATTAGTCTAAGAAAAACATCTTCTAAATCACCATCATCAGTAGATATATCTATGATTTTGACATCATCTTTCTTAATCAGGTTAATCAATTCTTCAATATCAATTTTACTTTTTTCATAAGACACACAAATTTCTGTTCCAAATTTTGATATTACTTTTAAAGAGTCTATGTCTTCATCTTTAATATTAATTATTTTATCTGTTTTAAAAGTTACTTTTTTTGTTTGAATTCTATCTAATAAATTTTTGGTACTATCTAAAGCAACTATATTTCCTTTATTAAGAATGGCTATTCGATCACACATTTCTTCAGCTTCTTCAAGATAATGTGTTGTTAAAATAATAGTTACACCAAGATTGTTAAGTAATCTTACATTTTTCCATAAGTTTTGTCTCAATTCTACATCAACTCCAGCAGTAGGTTCATCCAAAAAAACTATTGGAGGTTGATGAACCAAAGCTTTGGCCATTAGCAATCTTCTTTTCATTCCACCAGACAAGCTTCTGGCATAGCTGTTAGCTTGCTTTTCTAAAGATACTAATTTTAAAATTGTATCTGTAATCCTGTCTTTTTCTTTGATTCCATAAAGACCAGCCTGTAATTCTAATAATTTTCTCGGACTAAAAAAAGGATCAAGATTTATTTCTTGTGGAACTATTCCTACTGAAGCCCTAACTTGTCTAGGGTTTTTATCTAAGTCAAAGCCCCATACATCTACTTGTCCTGCAGTTTTTATCACCGTTCCAGCTAAAATATTTATAAAGGATGTTTTGCCGGCACCATTAGGGCCTAGAAGGCCAAAAATCTCTCCTTCTTTCACGTCTAAGTTTAAATCATTCAATGCAAGGTTATCTTCAGCTTGTTTGTTAAAATAAATTTTTTTTAAGTTTTTAACAGAAAGTATATTTTTTTTCTCCATACGCATTAATACATTTATAGTATTTAAAATAATTAAGATAATATTATCTAATGGATAAAATAAAAAAAACAGATCATTTTTATTTAATAGATGGTTCTGGTTATATTTTCAGAGCCTATTATGCACTACCACCTCTAACTAGAAAGAGTGATGGACTTCCTGTGGGTGCGGTTAGTGGTTTTTGTAGCATGCTATTTAAACTGCTAGAAGATTCTAAATCTAATGAAAATTTACAAAAGCCAACACACTTTGCTGTAATTTTTGATTCAGCAAGAAAAACATTTAGAAATGAAATTTACTCTGACTACAAAGCAAATAGATCTGAAGCGCCAGATGATTTAGCACCACAATTTGAATATATCAGAAAATCAGTTATTGCTTTTAATTTACCCTCAGTAGATCTACCAAATTATGAAGCAGACGATCTATTAGCTACTTATACAGAACAAATTTTAGCGAAGGGAGCAAAGGTAACAATAGTTTCTTCAGATAAAGATTTGATGCAATTATATAAAAAGAATGTTCGTTTATTTGATCCCATGAAAAATAAATTTATAACACCAGAAGATATAGCAACTAAGTTCGGAGTAGGTCCAGAAAAAGTAATTGATGTTCAGTCCTTAGCTGGAGATAGTAGTGACAATGTACCCGGTGTTCCAGGCATAGGCGTTAAAACTGCAGCAGAACTTATTAATAAATATGGGACCTTAGAAAAACTGTTAGATAATGTAAAAGAAATAAAGCAAAATAAAAGAAGAGAAACGCTAATAGAAAATAAAGATAAAGCAATTATTAGTAAAAAATTAGTGACACTAATGAAAGACGCGCCAGTTGAAAGAAAGATAGAGGAATTTCAGTTAAAAGAGATTGATAAAGATAGGTTATATAAATTTTTAAGAGAAATGGAGTTTAATAGACTTCTTAGTTCTGTCATTTCAGCATACGGAGAACCTGAATTAAAAAACGCTTTAATAGAAAAAAAACCTGAGAAAAAGCAACAAAAAATAAGTAAAAAAAATTATCACTTAATCACTAGTGAAAAAGAAATAGATGAATGGATTAGTGAAGCAGAAGAAGCTGGTGAGCTAGCAATTGATACTGAAACTAGTTCATTAGACGCGCACCAAGCAAATTTGGTTGGTATCTCATTAAGTACGAAAATTGGTAAAGCTTGCTATATTCCAATAGCTCATAAATTTGAAGGATGTTTAAAAAAAGAAGTTGTAATAAAAAAATTAAAACCACTTCTGGAAGATAAGAGTGTAAAAAAAATAGGCCAAAATATCAAATTTGATTTTATTGTTTTATTTAAGCAGGGAATAAATATGAATTCAATGGAAGATACAATGTTGATGTCTTATGTATTAGATGCTGGTAAAAATAGGCATAACATGGATATTTTGTCTGAGATTCACTTACAGCATAAAACAATTTCATTTAAAGAAATTGTAGGTACTGGAAAAAAAGAAATAAATTTTAGTGATGTAGAGTTGGATAAAGCAATGGAGTATGCAGCAGAGGATGCTGACATCACTTATAGATTATATAAAATTTTTATCAAAAATTTAAAATTAGAAAAATTAACCAATATTTATGAAATTTTTGAGAAACCTTTAATCAAAATATTAGCATTTATGGAAATTGAAGGAATAAAAATTGATAATAAGTCTTTAAAATCATTATCTGAAAAATTTGAAAAAAAGATTAATAAATTAGAAAAAGAAGTTTTTAAAATTTCAAAAAAAGAATTTAATATCGGGTCACCAAAACAATTAGGTGAAGTCATATATAATGATTTAAAAATTGCTGCACTTAAAAAAACTAAAAAGGGAAGCTTTGCAACTAATGCAAGTGTTCTAGAAGACTTAGCATTTAAAGGGCATAAATTTCCTCAATTAGTTTTAGATTGGCGACAAATATCTAAACTTAAGAATACTTATTCAGATGCGTTACCAGAACACATTAATCCAAACACAAAGCGAGTGCATACTTCTTTTTTGTTAGCAGCCACAACAACTGGAAGACTTGCTTCAAGTGACCCAAATTTGCAAAATATTCCGATAAAATCAGAGGATGGTAAAGATATAAGAAAAGCATTTATAGCTGAAAAAAGTTTCACCTTAATTTCTGCAGATTATAATCAAATTGAAATGAGAATCTTGGCAGATCTAGCTGATGTTAAAGAATTAAAAAAAGCATTTAAAAATAATGAAGATATTCACTCACTAACTGCAAGCCAAGTGTTTGATGTTGATATAAAAAAAGTTAACCCTGATATGAGGCGAAAAGCTAAAGCAATAAACTTTGGTATTATTTATGGTATTTCTCAATATGGATTAGCAAAACAAATCAATGTTTCAAATCACGAAGCTAATGAGTTTTTAAATGCTTACTTTTCAAGGTTTCCTGAAATAAAGATTTATATGGATAACACCATTAAATTTTGTAGAAAAAGTGGTTATGTAAATAATATTTTTGGACGTAGGTCACATTTTAATGGAATTAATGACAAGAATTTTAATATAAGAAATTTTCAAGAAAGAGCATCAATAAATGCACCTATCCAAGGCTCCGCTGCAGAAATAATGAGAATTGCAATGATTAGACTTAACCAAAGATTTGAAAGCTTAAAAAACAATAAGTCAAAAATATTATTACAGATACATGATGAATTAATTTTTGAAGTTCCAGAAAAAGAAGTAAAAACTATAAAAAAAATTATTCAAGAAGAAATGACCAGTGTTACAGAAAGTGATTTGCACTCCTTTTCAACACCGTTAACTGTAGATGTAAATATAGGTGATAATTGGGGAATACTTCATTAATTTAAGAGCATTGCCTAAATTAGAACAATTTAGTATTTTTAAAGTAGTTTATGAACAAAGAAATAATTGCACTCATTGATGATGATAGAAATATACTTACAAGTATAAGTATAGCACTTGAAAAAGAAGGTTATAAGGTTCAAACCTATATTGATGGAGAGAGTGCATTAATTGGATTAACTAGAATGCCGCCAGATTTAGCAGTTATAGATATTAAAATGCCAAAAATGGATGGTGAAGAGCTTTTAAAAAAGTTAAGAAAAAAAACGTCACTTCCGGTAATTTTTTTAACATCTAAAGATGATGAAATAGATGAATTATTAGGACTAAAATTAGGTGCAGATGACTTTATGAAAAAATCTGGAGGTTTTTCAATAAAAGTTTTAATTGAAAGAATTAGAGTTCAGCTTAGAAAAAAAGATATTAATGTTAATCTTGAAGAAACAAAAAATATTATAACTCATGGCAAACTTAAACTTGATCCTTCGCAACTTGAGTGTGAGTGGGATAATAAACAATTACCAGATAAGTTAACCACTACAGAGTTTTTAATTGTTAAAGAACTTGCTAAAAGACCAGGAATAATTAAAGAAAGAGCACAATTAATGGACATTGCTTACAGAGAAGATACTGATATTGAAGACAGAACTATAGATAGTCATGTTAAGAGAATTAGAAAAAAATTTAAAAAGGTTGATCCTGAATTCACTGCAATAGAAACAAGATATGGCAGTGGGTACAGATGGAATGTTAGTTAATGTTCAGCAGCTTCCTTAAAAGTCTATCAATTTTAAAAAAATTTTTATTTATTAATTTAATAGTTTTTTTAGTTATTGGTAGCTTAACCCTTTTGTATATTGGAAATGTTAAGCCCAATCTAATAAAAGATAAAAAAAGCAAACATATTCAAATAATAGATAACACAATTGAACATATTTTGAGATTAAATATTAAATTTGAAGAAGAAGACATTAGGAGATTTTTATTTTCAACAAGATTCTTATTTCAAAATTTAGATAGAGTTATTTTATTTGATAGCCAACTTAATTTAGTTGGAGACACAGACACATTAGATTTAGATCCAAGATCTTTCTCCAATAGATTGGACATAGTGCAGTTAGAGATTTTAAACGAAGAAACAAGTAAAAAAATAATCGAAACAAAAAATATAAATAAAGAAAAAACTATTTCGATAAAAGATATTTTAACAAATTATTCATGGTCAAAAGATTATGGAGAAGCATTTACTTTTACCGAAGAAGGATATGATAAATTTTTATTAACTACCGTAAAAAATGTTACACTAAATGGAAATAATATTGGTTATTTGGCAATATCAGAAAATGCTAACGATATTAGATCAGCAATTAATGAAAGAAAAACTTTTATATTAAGGACTGCAATTTTTATTGGAATAGTAATCTTTGTATTTTCTTTTGTTTTAAATAGATATTTTCTTAAACCTATAAAAAATTTAGTCGCATATACCAAAACAATCAAAGAAAAAAGTAGAAGAATAAAAAATATAGATGAACTTAAAAGTAGAAGTGATGAATTAGGTACATTATCAAATTCACTAGATGACATGACAAATGAACTTCAAAAAAGAATTTCTCATGCAGAAAACTTTTCAACAGATTTAGTTCATGAAATTCGAAATCCTTTAACATCGTTAAAAAGTGCTTCTGAAATATTACATGAGACTGAAGATCAAGAACAAAGAGTCAAACTAATAGATATTCTTAATCATGACGTCCAAAGAATTGAAAGACTTATTACAGATTACTCTCAAATGTTAAAAGATGAAGTCGCCTTAAGCAAAGAAAAAATGAAAAAAATTAACCTAAGATTAATTATAAAGTCTGTAGTAGATGATTTTAATAGTATTTATGAACCAAAAAGAGGTATTCAAATAATTTTGAAAGACTCAAATAGTCAAGAAAATTTTTTTATTAATGGAATAGAAAATAGAATAGAACAAATTATTGCGAATCTATTAGATAATTCAATTTCATTTAGTGAAAACAATAAAAAAATCTTAGTTGAGGTTTCAAAAAATGAGAAAGAAAAAATAATTTTAAAAGTTACTGACGAAGGTAAAGGATTTGAAGAAACAAGCACAAAAAAAATATTTGATAGGTTTTATAGCAATAGACCTGATAACTTTGGTGAACATTCAGGCTTAGGATTAAATATTGTAAAAAACCTAGTAGATTTACATAGTGCTAGCATAAATGCATCTAATAACATTACTCAAAAAGGGGCAAATGTTGAAATTATATTCCCTAAAGCTTAATGATAAGTTGATTAATCAAATTTTTATTATATAAAACCGAGCAATGGATGATTTTAAGGTTAAAGATATATCTCTAGCAGAATTTGGAAGAAAAGAAATTTCTATAGCAGAAAGTGAAATGCCAGGACTGATGGCATTAAGAGAGGAATATTCAGGTAAAGCACCCTTAAAAGGAGCAAGAATATTAGGCTGTCTTCATATGACAATTCAAACAGCAGTTTTAATTGAAACTCTAGTAGAACTTGGGGCAGAAGTTAGATGGTCTTCTTGTAATATTTTTTCAACACAGGATCATGCAGCTGCAGCAATAGCTAAAGCAGGAATACCAGTTTTTGCATGGAAAGGTGAGACTGAAGAGGAAGCTGTATGGTGCATAAGACAAACTATAGAAGGCAAAAAAGACTGGAAAGCAAATATGTTATTAGATGATGGTGGTGATTTAACTGCAATGATGCATAGCGATTACAAAGACTTGTTAAAGGAAGTAAAAGGTGTTTCAGAGGAAACAACTACTGGAATTAAAGCATTAAATAAAATGGAAAAAGATGGGTCATTAATGATTCCAGCAATTAATGTTAATGATTCAGTTACAAAATCAAAATTTGACAACTTATATGGTTGTAGAGAAAGCTTAGTAGATGGAATTAGAAGAGCAACAGATGTCATGATGTCTGGTAAAGTAGCAATTGTTGCAGGCTTTGGTGATGTTGGAAAGGGTAGTGCTGCATCTTTAAGACAAAGTGGTGCGAGAGTCATGGTTACAGAAGCAGACCCAATTTGTGCACTCCAGGCAGCAATGGAAGGCTACGAAGTAGTTTTAATGGATGAAGCAATAAGTAAGGCAGATATTGTTGTTACAGCCACAGGAAATATAGACATTGTTACTGCAGATCACATGAGAAATATGAAAGATAGAGCGATATTATGTAATATTGGTCACTTTGATAATGAGATTCAAGTAGAAGCTTTAAAAAATTATAAATGGACAGAAGTTAAACCAGAAGTTGACGAGATAGAATTAGTTGATGGAAAGAGAATTATACTTTTAGCAAAAGGAAGATTAGTTAACTTAGGATGTGCAACTGGACACCCAAGTTTTGTAATGAGTGCGTCATTTACAAATCAAGTAATGGCACAAATAGAGCTTTGGGATAATCATAAAAATTATGAAAATAAAGTTTATGTATTACCTAAAAATTTGGATGAAAAAGTTGCAATGTTACACTTAAAAAAGGTGGGTGCAAAACTTACAAAATTATCAAAAGACCAAGCTGACTACATAAGTGTTGAAACAGAAGGTCCATTCAAGCCAGATGCATATCGCTACTAATAGCGAAATAATAGATATCTCTTTAGAAGTTAAGACAGCTGAGTTAGCAAAAAATTTTTCAAAAATATTAAAAAAAGGTGACATAGTTTTTTTTCATGGTGAAATTGGAGTAGGAAAAACAACATTTATAAGACATTTAGTTAACCATCTTCAAATTAATAATAATCTAAACCCAACAGAAGTTACAAGTCCCACTTTTAACCTAGTAAATGAATATGATGTTGGAATTTTTGTAATCCAACATTATGATTTATATAGAATAAAAAGTAGTGATGAGACAAAAAATATTGGATTATTAGAAAATCAAAAAGAAATCATAACATTGATTGAATGGCCTGAAAAAATTGATAATAAAATTGATAATAAAATTGATCTGTTTTTTGAATACGCAGAAGATATGAAGAAAAGATTTTTATCTATTAAAGGTATAAGTAAAGAAAAATTAAATGAAATTAATTAAATCAACAATAATAAAAATTAAAGGTGATGCATCTTTTAGATCTTTTTATAGGAAAAAAAATGATAAAGAAAATTCAATTATTGTTTATGCAACAAAAGAAAAAGAAAAAAACCTTTTAATATATACTGCTATAAATAGGTTGTTGATTAAAAATAAAATTTTAGCACCAAAATTATATAAAGAAAATTACAAACAAAATTTTATAGAAATTGAAGATTTTGGCGATGACACTGTATTTAAACTATTAAGAAAAAGTGGAAGTAATAAAATTAATTTATACAAAAAATCTATTGATTTACTTATTGATATTCAAAAGATCAAACAAAACATAATTAAAAACTTTAAAGGAAAAAATTATAAAGTCCCGATTTATGAGAATAATAAATTATTTAAAGAAGCAAAATTATTTTCCGACTGGTATGCAAAAAAATATATATCTAATAAAAAATTACCAACAGTTAATATAGAAATAAATAAACAGATAAAATTTTTATTATCTAACCTTAAGTTAAAAAATAATACATTTGTTCATCGAGATTTTCATGTATCAAATTTAATGAGACATAAAAAACAATTAGCAACTATTGATACACAAGATGCACTTATAGGTAATAGGGCGTATGATCTAGCATCTTTAATTGATGATGTTAGGTTTAAGTCTAATAAAAAACTAAAAGATAATATTTACAATTATTATTTAAAATTAAGTAAAAACAAAATTAATAAAGTTATTTTATTAAATGACTTCGAAATATTATCAGTGATTAGAAATATGAAAATAATCGGGATTTTTGCAAGGTTGGCCGCTAGAGATAAAAAGAAGGCATATTTAAAACTAATACCTCACGCCTGGAAATTAATAGAGCTTAGAATGCAAAATAATCAAATATTTGATGGCCTTAAAAGAATACTGGATATTAATTTTCCAAAAAAAATAAGGAACCTTAAGTGAAAATTAACACTGCATTAATTTTGTGTGCTGGCTATGGAAAAAGGTTAAACCCCCTAACATTAGTAGAGCCGAAGCCACTATTGAAAGTTAATGAAATTACATTACTCGAGAATTGTATTGATTTAATCAAATCCTTAGGAATAAAAAAAATAATATTAAACACATTTTATTTAAAAGAAAAAATTGAAAGTTTTGTTGAAATAAAAAAATTTGATTTAGATATTACAATAATCGATGATGGAAAAAAAATTTTGAATACAGGAGGAGGAATTCTAAATATGATGAATTCATCAAATGACTCAGATTTTCTAATATTAAATCCAGATACTGTTTGGAATCATGGCTATTTAGAAAAAATTAAAGGTATGGAAGATTTTTATTTTACTAATAAAATTAAAAATATACTTTTACTTGTTAATAAAAACCTTAGTTTTGATAAAAAATTAAAAGGTGATTTCAATCTTTTAAAAAATAAAATTAAAAAAGATCTACAAAATGATTTAGTTTATACTGGCTGTCAAATAATGAATAAAAATTTATTTGACTCATATTCAGTTAGTGATTTTTCTGTATCAGAGATTTGGAATAATTTAGCTAGTAAAAATCAATTACATGGTTATGAAAGTTTAGAAAAATTTTATCACTTAACCAACCTTGAGGTTTATAAGGAATTACTAAAAAATAATTAAATCTTTAGCTCTATCTTTATCTAAATATTTACATTCAATAATTTCTTGCTTTAAATTTAGATTAATTAAAAGTGGATTTCCAGTTGGTATTTCAAGTAATGATATTTTCTTATTATCTAGTTTAAATAAAAATTTACACAAAGCTCTAATTGAATTTCCATGAGCTGAAATTAAAACATTTTTATTATCTAATAATTTATCTTGAATATCAGAATTATAATATTCAATTACTCTTTCATAAGTATCTTTAAGAGATTCTGTATCAGGAATTTTTTCTCTAGGAACAGTTTTATAAGTATCAATATTTATTGGGTGATAGGGATTATTTCTGCTTAGAGCAGCAGGCTTTATATCCCAAGATCTCCTAAATTCGTGAATTTTATCTTTACCTATTTTTTCATTCATCTCATCTTTATTTAAACCAGTTAATGCTCCGTAATGCCTTTCATTCAATTGCCAAGCTTTTATAGGTTTTTTATTGTCTCTTAATGTATCTTGTATAAGCTTAAGAGTGTTAGTTGCCCTTAATTGGAATGATGAATAAAAATAATCTATATTTATTTTTAGTTCTTTAATACACTCACCAGATTTACAGGCTTCCAACTTTCCTTGACCTGTAAGATCTACATCAACCCATCCAGTAAATCTTCTTTCCAGATTCCATTCACTTTGTCCATGTCTAACTAATATTAAATGAGGCATTTGATATATTTTGATAACTGATAAAACCAATAAAATAAATGAAATTATTATGAAAAATATAAAAAAACTTTTAATTTTAGGGTTTCACTCTGCCAATATATTGTTAATAATATTTTATTTGTATCCTGGTAGTATATTTGGTCATTTTTTATATGGCGACAGCTCTATTCAGCCTCAACTTACTGGAGATTTTATAGTTTCTTCGAACCACCTTTATGTATTCATTATTTTATCATTTTTAGGTGTTGTGGCTTATCAAAAAACACAAAATATTAATTTTGTGATTATATATTTATTTTTATTATCAATTATTTTAGAATTGTTTCATGTTGTAATTCCATTAAGAGAATTTGAATTGACTGATTTATTTGGAAATATTTTAGGTGTTTTCTTTGTAATTATTATTTATAAAATTAAAAATAAGTATGTTTAAATTTAAAAATATTTTTTTTATTATAATAATTCTTTTAATTTCATCTTGTTCTTCCATACCTCAAAATACATCAAATAGTTGCTCCATTTTTAATGAAAGATACTTTTGGTATAAATATGCAAAAAAAACTGAAAAAAAATGGGGTACCCCAATTTATGTTCAGTTAGCTATTATCAAAATGGAATCGGATTTTGATTGGTTGGCAAAACCGCAACGACAAAAACTATTTAAAGTTATACCTTTTAAACGCCCATCAAGCTCTTTTGGTTATTCTCAGGCCGTAAAGGGAACTTGGGAACAGTACAAAAATGAAACAGGCAATAAACTTGCAACAAGAGCAAGATTTAAAGATAGTGTAGATTTTATTGGTTGGTATACAGATAAAACTGAGTCTCTTTTAAAAATTTCTAAGAAAGATGCTTTTAGGCAATATCTTGCATATCATGAAGGGTGGGGTGGTTATAAAAATTATAAGAATAATCAAAAAGTTATAGGCTTAGCTAAAAAAGTAGAAAAACAATCTAACAAATATAAATCTCAATTGAAAAAATGTCAGAAAAGACTAAATAAAAATAAATATATTATTTTTTAACGAAGTTGTTTTTTTAACTCAATATCTACAGCGTCCATTCTTTTTGTATTTTTAGCTAAAATTAAATACATTGTTGGAGTAACGTAGAGTGTAAAGAATGTTGATATAATCATTCCACCTAAAATAGTGGCACCTACAGATAATCTAGAAGCCTCACCTGCGCCTGGTCCAATATTACCTATAACTAGAGGCATCATTGCTATCATTGTGCTTATTGATGTCATCATTATTGGTCTAAATCTTAACTGACAAGCTTCTTTGACTGACGTTTCAATATTTTTTCCAGCTGCCCTTAACTGATTGGCATAATCAACGATTAGAATACTATTTTTAGTCGATATTCCAATTAAAATGACGAGTGCTATTTGTGAAAAGATATTAATAGAACTGTTTAAGAATAGAATAAAAACCAACCCCCCAAACAAAGCAAGTGGGACAGTTAACATAATAATAAATGGGTGGATAAATGAGTTAAAAGTTGCAGCCATTACTAAATATGCTGTTAAAAAAGCTAATCCAAAAATAATGAACAATTCATTGCTAGTTTCTTTTAATTCTTCTGATTTACCCTTCCATGCAATTTGATTAGAAGAACCAATTTTTTCCATAGTTTCTTCTAAATATGCAATTGCCTCTGTAAGTGTATAAGATTCAGATATATTTGCAGAAATAGTTACAGCTCTCTGTCTGTTATATCTTGCTAATTTTGTTGCAGATCCTTTTTCACTAAATTCAACTAAATTTGCTAAAGAAATAAGTTTACCAGTGCTTTCTGATCTAACAAATATTTTAGAAAGCCCTTCTTGAGATCTTCTATCTGTCAAGTATTGCTGAAGTATAATTGGATATTCTTTACCAAGTCTATTAAATTTAGTTACAGTTTTTCCACCATAAAGGGTTTCTAAAGTTTTTCCAATTGAGTCAGTAGATATATCTAAGTCTTTAGCTTTATTTTTATTAATTACCAGTTTGATTTCTGGTTTGTTTCTAGAATAGTCAGATTCTATTCTGGATAAGTTTTTATTCTGTCTTAATTTTCTAATAACTTTGGATTGTATCTCTTCTAACTCTTCGTAAGTACTACCCAATATAACCATTTGAACTGGTTTATTGTAGCTAGAAACCCTAATAGATTGTGGTGATATTGGAAAAGCTACAGTTTCTGGCACTGTCACAATTTTTCCAATTGCCTCTCTCATTATTGTTTGTGAGCTTTTTTTTCTATCGGCCCATTCATCCAATAATGCAATTATTATAAAGCTGTTAAAAGAATTTTTGTTGCTGCCAAAGCCGGGCACTCTCATTATAAATCTTTTATACGGACTATCCTCAGCTTGAAGAAGAGGAATTAATCTTTTTTCAACATCTTCTGCTCTTTTTTCAGTATATTCAAAAGAACTTCCCTCATCTGTAAATCCAAGAACAAGATATACACCTCGATCTTCCATAGGTAGCAATTCTTTTTTTGTAAAATGAAACAAAACACTAGAGACAATAATAGTGAAGACAATAAATGAAATAACAATTTTTTTCTTATTTAACCAGTAACCCAATGTTTCTTCATAAAATTTTGATAATGATTTAAAAAACTTATCAAATTTAGTAACTATAAGATTTTGCTTAGGTTCTTTCTTTAAAAACTTACTTGCTAACATGGGTGACAATGTAAGTGCAACAAAAGAGGACACCACAACTGAAAAAGATAAGGCAATTGCAGTTTCTCTAAATAAAGT
>Ga0209632_10000909_pt1 | contig 30648 bp, 23 predicted proteins | sample COG_10_FD_184754 | JGI IMG/M metagenome (GOLD analysis project Ga0209632, IMG submission 184754) | Pelagic Microbial community sample from North Sea - COGITO 998_met_10 (SPAdes) (version 2) | ecosystem: Environmental > Aquatic > Marine > Neritic zone/Coastal water | place: Helgoland, sampling... | reverse complement strand
ACACGAGAAGATTGAACTTAATAATTTTTGGAAATTATTTCCACCGAAAATAACACCTGTTCAAGATTTTGTTTTCAAAAATAAAATTAATAATCAGTTTGATGTTATTATTTCTTGTGGAAGAAAAAGTGTAATTCCATCAATTTATTTAAAAAAAAAATTTAAGAATAAAATTATAAATATTCACATTCAAGAACCCAAAGTATCATTAGATAATTTTGATTTTGTGGTTGCGCCTGAACACGATGGTCTAATTGGAAAAAATGTATTAACAAGTAAAGGAGCAGTTCATTATTTAACTAATAATGAGTTAGATGAGAATGAAAATTATTTAAAATCTAAAACTAATACTCAAAAGAAAATTGTTACTTTAATATTAGGAGGCCCAAATAGATATTATGATTATAACAACCAAGCTATAGATGATATTTTTTCAAAGATTGAACAAAATTTTTTAAAAAAAAATTATCAATTAATCGTTATTCCTTCAATGAGAACCCCACAACATATAATTGAAAAAGCCAAAAATTATTTTGATAAAGATCAGATTATAGTTCCCAATGTTGATAAAAAAGCTTATCTTTCTTCATTAAAAATATCACATCATATTATTGTTACTTGTGATTCTACCTCAATGATTTCAGAAGCTGCGATTACTGGAAAACCAATTTATGTAGCTCAAATGCCATCGATTAAAAATAATCAAAGGTTTAAAAGTTTTTTTAATTTATTTGAGTCTTTAAATATAATAAAAGAATTAAATAATTCTGTCGAAAGCTGGACTTATACTAAATTAAATGAAACTAATAAAATAGCCGTGCAAATAAGAGAAAAAATAAAACAACATGACTTTTCTTAATTCAATTTTAAATAATTCTAAGGAACACAACGATCCTTTTAAACATTGGGAGTTAAACGAGCCTTTATCAAAGGATGCAATTGATGAGATCATAAGAGCTGACATACCAGATTTAAATCAATTGGATTTAGAATATGATGGAACTAGAGCCATTGATGGTGGAACACCAGAGTTTAGAGAGGGAATTACAAGTGGTGGCAAAGCAATTAAATTTAGATGCTTCATAACAAAAGAAAATACAGAAAAATTTCCATCTTTAACAAAGCTAATTAACGAACTTCAGTCTAAAGAAACATATTCGAAGATTTCAAATCTTGTAAACAAGGATCTATCCAACTCATATGTAAGAGTGGAGGTAATTTGTGATCGGAAAGGTTTTTGGCTTAAGCCACATTGTGATATTAAGGAAAAATTAGTCTCATGCCTGTTGTTTGTAAATGAATCTAATGAATCTGAAACCTTAGGTACAGATTTGTATAATCAAAAATTAGAAAAAGTTAAAACTGTTCCATATAAAAACAATTATGGTTATTTCTTCACCAGTGGACCTAATACTTGGCATGGAATGGAAAAAAAGGAGATCGTCAAAGAAAGACGATGTTTACAAGTCAATTACGTATCTTTTGCTACAGATTGGAAAGTTAAATAGTTTTAAATTTATAAAGACTTGTATCTATCAATAGATTTAAGAGCTATAAGAGCTTTTTTAGATACTGCCAAATAATTTTACACTTCATTACTTAGGCAATAATTTTTAGAAAACAACTTTATTAGGAAAATTCGTCATTCATACACTTAAGTGTGAATAATGAATTGGATTCATTATGATTATAAAAGACATAGCTAAATACGAAATTCCAGTAATACGCAATATCATACCTTTAAAAGATAATAATATTATTCCAATAAAAATTAATAAGACAATAGAAATACTCGTTGTACCCAACTTAGGTGAGATAAATTCCCATCAAGATAATGTTGGAATTATTCTAGAAGAAAAAAATATTCTAAAGATTTTATCTAAACGATATAAAAATGTTTTAATCACTGAAATTAATTCTGAAAAAGACCTTGAGCAGCTAGTTAAAAGAAAGCCTGATTTAGTATTCTCTGGTGTTAAGTACTTCTTTTTTGATAATAGGAATATATGGCTAAATGATTATTTAGAAATGTTTAAAATTCCATATATTGCTTCAAGCAAAACAGCTCTTGATAATGAGAGTGATAAAAGTAGAGCAAAAAAAATTATGCAAAAAAATAATATTAGCACTGCAGATTTTTTTATTACTAATCCAGGTGAATACTTAAAAGAATCTTCAATTCCAATAGAATTTCCTCTTTTTATAAAGCCAGCAACTGGTGGAGACAGCAGGGGTATAGATAAAAATTCTTTAGTATTCAATTTTAAAGATTTTACAGCAAAGGTACTTGATATTAAAATAAATCAAAACTCACCTTCTATAGTAGAAACATATTTGGCTGGAAAAGAATATAGCGTTGGCATTTTTGAAGATGGAATTAGTGGAAGCCTAAGAGCTATGCCTATAGAAATTATTGTAAAAAAGAATATAGATGGTCATTGCATTCTTGATTTTGATGTAAAGAAAAATGATGAAGAGAAAGTAATTTTAGTAACTGATATTGAAATTTTTAACAAGCTTTCTGAATTAGCAAAAAATTCCTTCAAAGCCTTAGGTGGTAAATCTTTAGGTAGAATTGATATTAAAATGGACCATTTAGATGTTCCTCACTTTATAGAGGCAAATTTAATGCCAGGTCTTCGAAAAGGTTACTTCTATAGATCTTGTGTATTAAACCTAGATATGAGTTACGAAGATATGATTTTTAGTATTGCAAATACTGGCCTATCTTCACATTAAATATCTTGAAGAGCCGTTACTGTAATCTCTTTTGTTTTTAAAGATCTAATTCCCATCAAGCAAGCTTGAGCAGTAGACATGTTCGTGCAATAAGGAACTTTATTACCTAGTGTTGCTCTTCTTAAAGCCATTGCATCATGAAGACGATGCTCACTATTTCCACCACCCGTATTGATAACTAAAGCTATTTTCTTAGAATTTAGTATATCAACAATGTGAGGGGATCCTCCACTTACTTTGTTTATTGTTTTACATTTTATTCCGTGTTTACGAATGTATTCAGCTGTTCCACTCGTGCCACATAAAGTAAAATTTAATTTTAATAACTGTTTTGCTAGATCCACACCTTCATCTTTATGACCATCTTTTAGAGAGATAAAAGCTAAGCCTTTAGTTGGTAAAGAGTTTGATGCAGCAATTTGACTTTTTGCATAAGCCATACCAAAATCTTTATCAAAACCCATAACCTCACCTGTTGATTTCATTTCAGGCCCTAATAATAAATCACTATTTGGAAATTTATTAAAAGGAAATACAGCTTCTTTAACAGCAAATAAATTTTTATTTTTATTTTTTAAACTAAATTTAGATAATTTTTCACCAGCCATTACTCTTGAGGCTATTTTTGCAAGAGGTAATCCCTTAGCCTTAGATACAAAAGGAACAGTTCTACTTGCTCTTGGGTTTACTTCAATTACATAAATCTCATCATTTTTAATGGCAAACTGAATATTCATAAAACCTTTAACATTTAAAGCTAAAGCTAATTTTTTTGTTTGAACTTCTATTTCAGTTATCAGCTTTGGTTTAATTGATATAGGAGGTAAAGAACAGGCGGAATCACCAGAATGAATACCAGCTTCTTCAATATGTTGCATTATTCCAGCTACAAAAACCTCTTTACCATCAGATATTGCGTCAACATCTACTTCCATTGCATGGCTAATAAATTTATCAATTAATATTGGGTTTTCTTCGGCAGCTTTGAAAGCCTCTTCTACAAAGTTTTTAAGTTGGCTTTTCTCATGGACAATTTCCATTGCCCTTCCACCCAAGACGTAAGAAGGTCTAACCATTAGTGGTAATCCAATTTTTTCTGCAATTTTAATGGCTTGTTTATAGGTTTTGGCTATACCACTCTCTGCTTGTTTTAATTTTAATTTATCAAGTAATTTTCTAAATCTGTCTCTGTCTTCAGCTAAATCTATAGATGTGTATTGTGTTCCTAAGATTGGCAACCTGTTATCGTGTAAAAATTTAGCAAGTTTAATTGGTGTTTGTCCACCAAACTGAGCAATAATTCCCACAAGATTTCCTTTTTGCTGTTCTTTTTTAATAATATTATAAACATATTCTTCTTTAAGAGGCTCGAAATATAGCCTGTCACTTGTATCATAATCTGTTGAAACTGTTTCTGGGTTACAGTTAATCATTATAGTTTCAAAGCCACTATCTTTAAGAGCATAACTTGCTTGGCAACAACAATAATCAAACTCAATACCTTGACCAATACGGTTAGGCCCACCACCTAAAATTATAATTTTTTTTCTTGAAGAGGGCTCTGCTTCACACTCTGAATTCAAAGCAAAATTTCTCTGATAAGTCGAATACATGTAGGGAGTAAAAGATTTGAATTCAGCAGCACAGGTATCAACTTTTTTATAAACTGGTAATACTTTTAAAGCAGTTCTTTTTTTTCTAACAATATCTTCAGAAATTTTAGTGATTTCAGAAAGTTTTTTATCAGAAAATCCTATTGATTTAATTCTATTAAATTCATTGTAGTCTTTAGGGAGACCCTTTTTTTGTAATTGATTTTCTTCATCAACAATTTCTTTTATCTGTTCTAAGAACCAGGGATCTATTTTACAAAGTTGATAAATTTTTTTAATATCTATTTTTTTTCTGAATGCTTCTGCAGCTAATAAAATTCTGTTAGGAATATTTTTTCTTAACTCTTTTTCTATCTCTTTTTTATTAAGTGGAAAAATTCTATCTAGACCTGAAAACCCAATTTCAAGAGAAACTAATGCTTTTTGTAAAGATTCCTTAAAATTCCTACCTATTGCCATAGCTTCACCAACAGACTTCATTGAAGTTCCTAGTATTGCCTCAGATGTAGAAAATTTTTCAAATGTAAATCTTGGAATCTTTGTTACCACATAATCAATGCTTGGTTCAAAAGAAGCAGGTGTTGTTTTGGTAATTTCATTTTTTAATTCATCAAGTGTGTAACCAATAGCAAGTTTGGCAGCAACTTTTGCAATTGGAAAACCAGTTGCTTTAGATGCTAGTGCTGATGATCTTGAAACTCTTGGGTTCATCTCGATGATAACCATTCTTCCATCCTTAGGATTGATTGCAAATTGAACATTAGATCCACCCGTCTCTACTCCAATTTTTCTAAGGCAAGCAATAGAAGCATTTCTCATTACTTGATATTCTTTATCAGTAAGTGTCAGAGCAGGAGCTACAGTAATCGAGTCACCTGTATGAATTCCCATTGGATCAATATTTTCAATAGAGCAAATAATTATACAGTTATCTTTTTTATCCCTAACAACCTCCATTTCAAATTCTTTCCAACCCTCAAGACATTCTTCTATTAGAATCTGACTAACAGGAGATTCATGAAGTCCATCTTTAACTATTTTAAGATATTCTTTTTCAGTTTTGGCAATACCACCACCTAATCCTCCTAAAGTAAAAGCAGGTCTAATTATTACAGGCAATCCAATTTGTCTTAGGGCTTTCGTGGCGTCTTTAATATGATTTACAACTTTAGATTTTGGCAAGTCCAAACCAATATCTAGCATATTTTTTCTAAATTTCTTTCTATCCTCAGCATTTGAAATTGCTCTAGAATTTGCACCAATTAATTCAATTTTATATTTTTTTAAAATTCCTTTTTTCTCAGCTGCCATTGCTAAATTTAAAGCAGTCTGACCTCCCATAGTTGGTAGAATTGCATCTGGTTTTTCTTTTTTTAAAATTTTTTCCAACACTTCTAAAGTTATTGGTTCAATATAAGTTTTATCTGCAACACCAGGATCTGTCATGATAGTTGCTGGATTAGAGTTAACTAAAATAACTTTATAACCCTCATCCTTTAGAGCCTTACAAGCTTGTGTTCCTGAGTAATCAAATTCACATGCTTGACCGATAATTATTGGTCCAGCACCAACGACTAATATAGTTTTAAGATCTTTTCTTTTGGGCATTTTTTTTTATATTGTTGATAAATTCTTCAAATAAATAAACACTGTCTTGTGGTCCAGGATTTGACTCTGGATGGTACTGTACTGAAAAAACTGGTTTATTTTTTAATTTAATTCCCTCAATACAATTATCGAATAAAGATTTATGAGTTACTATAATTTTTTTTGGCAAAGTCTCTCTTATGATTTCAAACCCATGGTTTTGGCTGGTGATTTCCACATTATTTTTAATTAAATTTTTAACTGGATGATTAGCCCCTCTATGACCTAGTTTCATTTTTTTTGTTTTTGCACCTAGAGCTAAAGCTAGTATTTGATGACCAAGACAAATGCCAAAAATAGGAAAGTTTTTTTTAACGAGTTCTTTAATAATTCCTATTGCGTATTTGCCAGTAGCTGCAGGGTCACCAGGACCATTAGATAGAAAAATACCATTTGGCTTTAATTTTAGTATATCTTTTGTATTTGTTTTACACGAAACTACAGTTACTTTGCAGCCAAGGTCAGAAAAATATCTTAAGATATTTTTTTTAATTCCATAATCGATCGCTACGACATGTAAAAAGTTTTTTTTATTTTTTAGATAGCCACTATTTTTTTTCCATGTTTTAAATCCAGACCATATATAATTTTTCTTTGTTGTGACTTTCTCTGCTAAATCTAAATTTTTTAATCCACTCCATTTAGAGGTAACATTTGCTAATTTAGATATATTGAAATTTCCTTTCTTGGAAAAAGAGATGGTTCCTTTAGGAGCACCTTTATCTCTAATGAAGTTAGTTAAGCTTCTAGTATCCAAACCTGTGATCCCAACTATTTTATTTTTTTTTAACCAAAAATCTAAGTTTCTTAGAGATCTATAATTTGAAGGGTTTGTTATTTCAGAATTAAAAATAACGCCTTTTGTCCAAACTTTATCAGACTCCAAATCTTCTTTATTGGCCCCAACGTTACCAATGTGAGGAAAGGTAAAGTTAATTATTTGTCCAGCATAAGAAGGATCAGAAATAATTTCTTGATACCCAGTTAATGATGTATTGAAGCAAACTTCCCCTGTAGCAGTTCCTTGGTATCCAATGCCCACACCTTTAAATATTGTTTTATTTTCAAGAACTAAAAGGCCCGTGTGAATCTGTGTGATTTTTTGAGAGTTAATTTTTTTTGCTTTTTTGTTCAATTACAACTCATGAGTTAAAGGTTAATACAATAAAAGCTTATTTTTCGCAACAGAGATGTATTATAAAATTAAAAAAAAACAATTTTTCTTTTGAAGAAATTTTTCTTTACAGTAGATTAAAAAATATGCAGTTAAAAGAAACAATAGAAACTCAGTATAAAAATTCTCTTAAATCTAAAGACAAGATGAAGATATCAACCTATAGGTTAATATTATCCTCCATTAAAGACCTTGATATTGCAAATAGAGCTGGTCCCAATAAAAAAGAGACCGACGATGAAGATATAAAAAAACTTTTAAAGAAAATGATTAAGCAAAGGGTCGAATCAATAGAAATTTACTCAAAAAATAATAGAAAAGATCTATTAGAAGTAGAGGAAAAAGAATTTGATTTATTATCTACTTTTTTGCCAAATCAATTAAATGAAGAAGAAACTAAAAAAATATGCATAGAAACAATAAATAAATTAAGTGCAAACTCCATAAAAGATATGGGAAAAGTTATGGGAGAATTAAAGAAACAATATCCTGATGAATTAGACTTTTCTAAAGCTGGTCCTATGCTCAAAGAATTATTGAGTAAATAATGAAATATCCAAAAGAATATTTGGATGAAATCAAGACACGACTAAAAGTATCAACTGTTGTGTCTAAAGCGGTCAGTCTAAAAAAAAGAGGAAAAGAATTCGTTGGTTTATCTCCCTTTAAAACAGAAAAAACACCATCATTTACAGTTAACGATGAAAAAGAATTTTATCATTGTTTTGCAACATCTGAACATGGAAATATTTTTGACTTTATAATGAAAACGCAAAATTTAAAATTTGGTGAAGCTGTTAAATCTTTAGCTAATCTTGCTGGTATGAGACCTTATACATTTTCAAAACAAGACGAAGAGAGAGAAAAAAATTGGCAAGAGTATTGTTTAATTTATAATCAATATGTAGAATTTTATCATGAAAAAATATTAAAGAATGAAAATTTAACAGTTGCAAGAGATTATTTAAAAAAAAGAAATCTTACAAAAGAAGAGGTTAAAAAATTTAAGATTGGTTTCGTTGAAAGAAATTCGAATTTCTATGAAAAATTAAAAAATGAATTTAGTGAAAAAGTTTTACTTGAATGTGGACTATTTTATTATGATGAAAAAAAAAATATATATATAGAAAGATTTAGAGATAGAATTATTTTTCCAATTAATAATATTTCAGGTCAACCCATAGGATTAGGTGGAAGAACTATCCAAGAAACAAACTATTTAGCTAAATATATTAATTCTCCAGAAACACCTTTCTTTAAGAAAGGTTCAAATTTATATAATCTTGACTTAGCTAGAAAGTTATCAAATAAAATTGATCATGTATATCTTGTTGAAGGCTATATGGATGTTGTTGGATTAAGTAAAAATGGAATTGAAAATGTTGTTGCAAATTTAGGAACTTCTTTAACTGATAAACAAATTATAATCTTAAATCAATTTTTTGAAGATATAATTATTTGTTTTGATGGCGATGAAAGTGGTTATAAAGCTGCATTAAGAGCTGCAGAAAATTCAATAAAAGAACTTCAACCTGAAAAACAAATTTCATTTCTTTTTTTACCAGATGGTGAAGACCCTGATAGTTATGCAAATAAAAATGGTAAAGTAAATTTTATTGATTTTACTAAACAAAGTAAAATTTCAATTCATCAATTCATATTTAATCATTATAAAAATCAAACTGAAAATAACCCTTCATCAATGGCAATTTTTGAAAAAAAATTGAGATCGATTACAAGCACAATTAAGGATGACTTTATTAAAAAATATGTATTAGAATATTTTTTAGAAAAAATTTCCTCATTAACTCCTCACTCTAATATTGGAAAAAAACAGTTCTATAAAAAACAGATTAAATCTTTACAGTCCACCCAAAAACATTTTAATGAAAGCAAATCATTAAGTGGTGTAGAACTTAAAGAATTTTCTTTATTATATTTAATTATAAACAATCTAGATATATTTCAGGAAAATATTCATTTAATTGAAAATTTAAAATTATTTACAGATGAAAATAAATTAATCTTCGAAACTGTTTTGTTAAAATTAAAGAGTGGAGAAAAATTTATATTGCAAGAAATTGGCATTGATTCCCAATTAATTGATAAAATTAACAAGTTTGCATCAATCAAGCATATTATGAATAATAACCAAAATAATCAGGATAAGATGTTTGAATTATTGGAGGAGATTTCGAGAGACCTCAAAAATTACGATTTGGAGTTCAGGATAGAAGAGCTAGAATCAAAATTTTCGAAAGATCTAAGTGAAAGCACATTTAATGAAATTAGAGAGTTAAAAAAACAAAAAAACATCAATTAAAACAATCAAAAAATACATGGATTTTTCTCAAATTGAGCTTATATAAGTCTTCTCAAATATACTATTGTGGAAAGAATAATTACCAAATCATTTGCGAGACTTATTGGTCGTGGGACTCATAGAGGCTTTATAACATTTGAAGAATTAAATAAATCGTTAGGTAAAAGAAATCTTTCTCACGAAAATCTTGAACAAGCATTTTTACATATCTTAGATGAGAAAATCATCTTAGTAGAAAAAAAATCAGATTTTAAAGTTGTAAGAAAAAAAGAAAATTCATTAAAAGAAGAGGGAAAAACTATTGATAAAAGTGATGACCCTATAAGAATGTATTTAAGGGAAATGGGAGGAGTTGAACTTCTTTCCAGAGAAGGTGAAATAGCAATTGCAAAAAGAATAGAGGCTGGAAAAGATGTAATGTTAATTGCACTATCACAGAGTCCTATTACTGCACAACAATTTTCTGAATGGAATGAAAAACTTCAGAAGGATGAAATTTTAGTTAGAGAAATTATTGATATTGACACTAACTACATGGAAGACGAGAATACTGGACCTAGTGCAAAACAAAGAAATTCTGGAGAAACAGATAAAGAGGAAGAAGGGTCTGGAAATAATGATGATACAGATGACGAATTTAATCCTACGCTTGCAGCGATGGAAACTGAAATCAAACCTAAAGTTTTAAAAACAGTAAATAGCTTAACGAAAGAATACAACAAACTAATTAAATACCAAAAAGAAAAACTTGAATGTATTCTAAATTCAGTAAATTTCTCTCCTGCAAAAGAAAAAGGTTATGAAAAAATTATAAATGAAATACTGGAAAATATAAAATCTCTTCAATTGTCTCCATCCGTATTAGAGGAATTGGTGCAAAAGCATTATGTTGAAAATAAAAAGATTGTGTCATTAGAAGGCAATCTTTTAAGGTTAGCAATGAATCAAAAAATATCTAGAAACGAATTTATCAGATTTTATGTAGGAAATGAAATTAATCCAAACCTTAAAAAATTTCTTGATACTAGTCCTATTTGGAAAAACTTTTTTGCAAAGAATAAAGAAGAATTTAAAAATATTAGACAAAGGTTAGTGGAGACAAGTCATAAATTAGGAATTTCAGTTACAGACTTTAAAAAATTAGTCAGCAGAGTCCAAAAAGGTGAAAAAGAGTCTCGAGTTGCAAAAAAAGAAATGGTTGAAGCTAATTTAAGGTTAGTAATTTCAATAGCCAAAAAATATACTAATAGAGGACTTCAATTTTTAGATCTTATTCAAGAAGGAAATATTGGACTTATGAAGGCTGTAGATAAGTTTGAATATAGAAGAGGTTATAAGTTTTCAACATATGCAACTTGGTGGATAAGGCAAGCTATTACAAGATCTATAGCAGACCAAGCAAGAACAATAAGAATTCCAGTTCACATGATAGAAACAATTAATAAAATTGTAAGAACACAAAGGTTAATTTTGAGTGAATTTGGAAGAGAGGCTACACCTGAAGAATTAGCAAAAAAATTAAGAATGCCTTTGGATAAAGTTAGGAAAGTTCTTAAAATCTCAAAAGAGCCTGTCTCACTAGAAAAACCTGTGGGTGACGAAGAGGACAGTAGTTTGGGAGATTTTATCGAAGACACAAAAGCTTTAGCACCATTAGAACAGGCAATTAAATCTAATTTGAGTGAAGCTACTACAAAAATTTTATCCACTTTGACTCCTCGTGAAGAAAGAGTTTTAAGAATGAGATTTGGTGTTGGTATGAATACTGACCATACTTTAGAGGAAGTTGGGTTACAATTTTCAGTTACTAGAGAAAGAATTAGACAAATAGAAGCCAAAGCTCTAAGAAAGTTAAAACATCCAAGTAGATCAAAACAATTAAAAAGTTTTTTAGAAAGCTAAAATTTTACCAATAAATCATGAATGAATAAAATTTATCTTAATAGAGATATTGCAAGACTAATATTATTACAAAGAATTGAATTATTAGGGCCAATACAAAAAAAAATTAGAAAGTTATTAGGGAGATATTTTTTTACTAATTTTGCAGCTAAATATTTTATATTTTCAAGTGTGATTGGGAAAAAATACTTAAGTTCAATGGAAAATGAATATGAAATATTGAGCAAATATTTAAATTTTGACAATAAAACCATTCTGTCAATAGGAAGTGGCATGTGTGGGTTAGAATTAGTTATTAATCAAAAAGCCAAAAATAATCTTTTTTATATTATAGAAAAAAACTATGTATCTAAAAAAGTTACTTATGGTTGGGATAATGATAATAATGAGGCGTACAATAACCTTAGTTTATTAAATCTATTTTTAATTAAAAATGGAATGAAAGAAAAAGCATTTAAGATTTATGACTTTGATTTGGATCTTCTCCCAGTAGTTAAATGTGATATTATAATATCACTTTTTTCATTAGATTATCATTATGATTTTAATCAATATTATAATTATTTTAAAAAAATTTTTAATAAAAAAACTCAAATTATTTTTGATACAATACGACCTAATTATTTTAAAAATATTTTTGAGAATGTAAAAATACTTCAAGATAATCAAAATACTGTACATAAATCTAAAAGAATTATTTGTAGTGAACTTATAAAGAGATAAAATAAGATTTAATGAAAAATAAAATATTATATAATTATTTTTTTATTCTATTTGCTATAATTCCGATCTCTATAGTAGTGGGCCCAGCTGCATCTTTAGTTAATATTATATTGATTGATTTATCATTTATTTTTTTTATACTTTATACAAAAGAGTTTTATTTTTTTAAAAATAAAACTATCAAACTTATTGGATTACTTTATTTATATTTAATTCTTAACTCTTTAATTTCACAAGATTTTACAATTGGAGCAACTAGGAATTTCGGTTTTATTCGTTTTATAATATTTTTTACAGCATTTAATTATTTCTTTTATATAAGCAAATCCTTTAATAAAGTTTTAGGAATTTGGGCCCTAATATTGTTTGTAATATGCCTAGATACTTATTTTGAAAGTTATACAGGAAAAAACATATTAGGCTATGGTGGTGGCACAAGAGTATTTAGTTTTTTTAAAGATGAACCAATTGTAGGAGGATATATCAATGCATTTTATCTTATAATTACAGGGTATTTTTATTTCATTTTTAAAGATTATCCCAAAAAATATAAAATTTTATTTTTAATTATTTCAATACTATTATTTGTTTCAATAGTATTGTCTGGAGAAAGATCAAACACTATTAAAGCATTTATTGGTTTCTTTATTTTTTACTATCTAAATAAAGATTTTGTATTCAAAGAAAAAATTATTTCTTCAGTACTTATAATAATTTTATTTACTGGAATGTTTTATTTATCAGATTTTTTGAAGCTAAGATATATTGGTCAAACAATCGATAAAATTAATTCTAAAGAAAAAATTGTTAATATGTATGAAAATTTTTTATATTTTAGAATTAATCGATCTGGCATAGACGTCTTTAAAAAATACCCATTATTTGGTGTTGGGAATAAAAATTATCGACTAGAAAACAAGTGTGCAAAAGACAAGTTAATAAATGATGGCAGTGATTTGTTTAGTACACAGCTAATATGTCAAACTCATCCACACCAGATTTATATAGAATTTTTATCTGAGCATGGACTAATTGGTACCACTATATTGCTGACCATTATATTTAGATTAATCTTTAGTAGATTTAAAGATGTCTTGGAATCCAAAAATTATTTGCAATTAGGTTGTGTTATTTATTTATCAACTATCTTTATACCAATTTTGCCAAGTGGCTCCTTTTTTAGCGATTACAATTTAACTCTTTTTTTACTAAATCTTTCTATTTTATATGCATCGAATCCTAATACTAATATTTTTAATAAATCTTAATTTAGATGTTATTTAAAACTTTTAATTATGATAAAAAATTTATTAAGGGCCGTTAGCTCAATAGTAGAGTATTGCATTGACATTGCAGGGGTAGTTGGAGCGTAACCAACACGGCCCACCATTTATAGTATTTTATCTTTACTGACCATAAATTATGATATAATTAAAACTTAATTTTCAGGGCCTATAGCTCAGTTGGTTAGAGCAGTACACTCATAATGTATTGGTCCCAGGTTCGAGTCCTGGTGGGCCCACCAATAAGGTTTTTAGATTAAATAATTAATTATTTATAAAAATTTTCAAACTTTCAAACAGTGCATTGATGTCTCCATCATTACTTTGAATTATAGATGAAAATTCCTCTTTTTGCGTACGAGCAAGACTTAGACCTTCAATTATTAAATCTCTGATTAAAGGGTTTTTAGGATCTTTAGTATATATCCTCCAGTTAATTTTAACCTCAGGTCTTGTCTCAGTAGCTATTAAGCTACTTAATACTATTGTATATTTTTCATTTAATTTTTCTTTAGAAGTTACTTCAATTTCAGGGTTTGAATATTCAGCTAATCTACTAGAAAAAGTTTTTAAAAAGTATTCTTTAAAAAGGAGAGCATATTTATTTTTTTGATCATCATTTAATTCTTTTCTGTAAGGTCCAAGAGCATAAAGGCCTATTATTTTAATATCTACTGTTTCATCTGCAATAAGTTTAAGTTGTTCAATCTTTTGTTCTTTACCAATATTACTAGAAAGAACTTTTGAAGCTCTGTTAACAGTCGACTGCACAAATACATCGGGCTCCATCGAAAAAGTTTTAGTAATATTTGAAAAAGAAATTATTAAAAAAACTAGAAGTGTTAAGATTTTTTTTGGAAACATTAATTCATCTTCTTGTTAATTAATTTATACTTTAACTATTGAGATTCTATTTCTTCCCAGTCACCCTCGTACATAATCTCAATTGTTGGATTTGAGTTTGCTATTTTTTGTTGTCGATCTTGCAAATATAAGCTTCTTACTGATGCGTAAAAGTCCATAGAGTTTTTCTCTAAATTATCTATAGAATCTAAATTCTTTGCTCTAAAATCTATTCCTGAAACAATTTTTGTGGTCATATAAAGCTCATCACTTAAATATTCATTATTGCCATGAGTAGAAGCATTATAATAGGGGTCTCCACCTAATAAATTTACGAATGAACCAAAGGTATCTCTAACAGTAGATGGCCCTAAAACTGGTAACACAACATAACAACCAGGGCCCATACCCCAAACACCAAATGTTTGTCCATAGTCTTCTTTTTCATATTCTGGAAAATCCATTTTTTTAGCCACATCAAATATTCCTAGAATTCCTACTGTTGTATTAACAACAAATCTTCCAGTATTAATTCCAGCTTTTTTAAATTCTCCCTGCAGAACATTGTTTGGTATGGTTAAGAGTGAGGAGATATTAACAAGTACATTACTTGTTCCAGTTCTAATTGATGATGGTAACTTCCTATAACCTTTTGCTACTGGCTTAAAAATGACTTTGTCCAACCCTTGATTTAAAGAAAAAGTAACTCTGTTTAAGCCCTCAAAACAATCCTTAACATCACCAGGTTTTTTTCCTGATAAACTATTTTCTCCATCAGTTCCAGCATTAGCACCGAATGTAAGTACTGCTGTTATTAATAAACTTATTATAAATTTTATCATGAAGATTAATTATATAGTGTATATAATGTAAAAGTAAATCCTGATTTAGGGCTAAATAAGACATAAAAATGGCTAAAAAAACTTTGATAAATTACTCCTCTAATTTTTATCCAGTAAAAAGAAATAAAAAAAAAATTAAATTTCTTATTTTTCATTATACAGGAATGAAAAAAGAATCAGCAGCGATAAAAAAACTTACAAAAATACAATCTGAGGTTAGTAGCCATTATTTGATTAAAAATAATGGAGAAATAGTAACTTTGGTTCCTGATTTATATATTGCTTGGCATGCTGGAGTATCATCATGGAAGAATTATAGTACATTAAATAAACATTCTATTGGAATTGAAATTTGCAATCCTGGCCATCAATTTAATTATAAAAGATTCTCAAAAAAACAAATTAATTCTTTGTTGAAACTAAGTAAATATTTAATCAAAAAATATAAAATTGATCCTAAAAATATCTTAGGTCATTCTGATATTGCTCCAAGTAGAAAAAAAGACCCTGGAGAAAAATTTCCTTGGCAGTATTTAGCAAAAAATAAAATTAGTATATGGCACAACATAAAAGATAAAATTTTAAAAAATAACAGAGGTACTAAAATTGATAATGTAGGTCAAAAAAATTTTATAAAAAACCTTTTTAAAATTGGATATTCAAAAACTGTTTCAACAAATATTAGTATAAGCAAATATCAAACTTTTATCACTAAAGCTTTTCAAAGAAGATATAGACAAGTACTAGTTAATGGTAAAATTGACAAAGAATGCTTATTAATAAGCATTAATCTTATCAAGAGAATGCATTAATTTTATCTTGAAATTTTATAATTTGGTAATAAATTGTAATTGCCAGATAAATGACTTGTCGCTTTAATTTATTTTAAAGAGGAAAGTCCGGGCTCCGCAAAGACACAGTGCCAGGTAATACCTGGCGGGGGAAACCCTAGGGATAGTGCCACAGAAAATATACCGCCATAACATGGCAAGGGTGAAAAGGTGTGGTAAGAGCACACCGGTTCTATTGGTAACAATGAACGCTGGAAAACCCCACTGGGAGCAAGACTAAGTAGAGATGATATTGTTGCAAAACTAAAAGCCGTCTTTGGCTCATCATCAGGGTTAGTTGCTTGAGCTTAGGAGTGATCTTAAGCCTAGACAAATGATAAGTTTAAATGACAGAACCCGGCTTATAATTTATCTGGCAAAGTTATTCACATATTAAATTTAATTAATTTTAGATGTTCACCTTTTGATTCACAATTGAATCAACTCTGTTCTTATTTTTCATTTTTAGATTGTGTCATCAAGAAATCTAATAATTGATTTGACTCCTATTATTGTTATTAAGATACCAGTTCATATAGTAAAAAAACCACCAAAATGAATATATTGACTCTATAATAAAAAACCCATATTATCCCATATATTCCCAAATAAGGAATTTATGAAATATAAAAAACATGTTTTTATCTACTTACGAGAACAGAATAGACAAAAAGAGAAGGGTGTCAGTGCCTGCTAGCTTCAGATCACATCTTTCAAATTTAGGTTACAATGGAGTGATTTGTTATCCTTCTTTTAATAATCAATCAATTGAAGCATGTTCCCAAGATAGAATTGAAAAACTTTCAAATAGTATAGACTCGTTAAGTCCATTTGAGGAAAAACGAGATTTTTTTGCAACTTCAATTTTATCTGAAAGTATAAATTTACAATTTGATAGTGAGGGTAGAATTTCACTTTCATCAAAATTATTAAAACATGCAAAAATAAAAAACAGCATGTTGTTTGTTGGTCAAGGTCAAACCTTCCAGATATGGGAGCCAGCAGCTTTTGAAAAATTTAAGGTACATGCTCGAAAAAAAGCAAATATAAATCGGGCAAGCCTTAAATGGGAAAAACATTTTAATAACAATGAGGGGAAATAAAAATGACAATTAACTTTAAAACACCGGAAATAAAAGAGTTACAACCAAGACTATTAGTACTTGGTGTTGGCGGAGCAGGTGGGAATGCAATTAATGAAATGATTGATAATGGATTACAAGGAGTAGAATTTATTGCGGTAAATACAGACGCACAGGATTTAAAACATAGTAAAGCAAAAGCAAAAATTCAAATTGGAGTAAACTTAACTAAAGGGTTAGGAGCAGGCGCAAAGCTTGATATTGGTCAAGCAGCAGCTGACGAGTCTTTAAATGAGATTGTAAATTGTTTGCAAGGAGCAAATATGGTTTTTATTGCTGCTGGAATGGGTGGTGGAACCGGAACAGGAGCAGCGCATGTTATAGCAAGAGCAGCAAAGGAGTTAAATATTTTAACAGTTGGTGTTGTAACTCTTCCTTTTCTATATGAAGGTCCTTCAAGAATGAGAAGAGCACAACAAGGTCTTGAAGAACTAAGAAAACATGTTGATACAATAATAGTAATTCCAAATCAAAATTTGTTTAAAATTGCAAATGAACAAACTACATTTGAAGAGTCATTTAATCTTTCAAACAATGTATTGATGCATGGAGTTCAAAGTGTAACTGACCTGATGGTAAGACCAGGTATAATAAATCTTGATTTTGCTGATGTTGAAACTGTAATGGCTTCAATGGGTAAAGCAATGATGGGAACTGGTGAAGCAGAAGGTGAAGGTAGAGCTATGAAAGCTACAGAAACAGCAATTAGCAACCCTTTGATTGACGACTATACTTTAAAAGGAGCAAAAGGACTTTTGGTAAATATTACTGGTGGTAAAGATCTTAAACTTTTCGAAGTAGATGAAGTAGTTAATAAAATAAGATCTGAAGTTGATGCTGAAGCTGAAGTAATCATTGGAGCAATAACTGATCCATTATTAGATGGTAAAATTAGAGTTTCAATAGTAGCCACTGCATTAGATGGACAACAACCAGAGGGAAAATCTGTAATCAATATGGTTCATAGAATACAAAATAGAAACCCAGGTTATTCTGATTTTTCTAATTCTGGATCAGCTCAATCATTCAATTTTTCACCAACAATATCTAATCCTATAACTCATGGAGCAAATGCATTAAAACTTGAAAATGAAGTTATAGAAGAACATACAGTAGACACATCCTCAAATAATATGATGAATGATCAAGTTATGAATACTCATGAAGTAGAAGTAGAAAATATTATTGAGAATAATCCAATAAATGATTATGAAAAATCTTTTTCAGAGGAAGCTCTAGATACCTCAAATATGGAAAATAGCTCAACTGAAACAGAGCAATTTTCTAATGGATTAGAAAATTTTGGTGTTGAAGAAGAAACACCAGAGTTATTTAATTCAGACAATGAGAGCTTAAACCCTCAAGATTTATTACCATCAGAAAGTAATGAAAATGATACTGAAAATGATGATCTAGAAATCCCAGCTTTTCTAAGAAGGCAAAAGAATTAATGGTCTTCAAGAAAATAAATGAAAGCCACCATAATATTGGATATAAAAAAACATTATCCAGTATTGCTAAATGAATTAATTAGCATTATTACCCCTCAATATGGTGGCACGTTTATTGACTGCACATTTGGTCAAGGTGGTTATACAAAAAAAATATTAGATTTTTCAGATACAAAAATAATAGCTTTAGATAGGGATTTAAAAAGTTCTAAAAAAGCAAAAGAAATTCAAAATAAATTTGAAAATAGGTTTTTTTTTAAAAATATAAAATTTAGTCAGCTTAATAATCTTAAGTTAAAGAATGAAAATATAAGAGGAATAATTTTTGATCTAGGATATTCATATACACAAATAAAAGACCCAACGAAAGGGCTTTCATTTGATTCTGAAGGAGAACTTAATATGAAAATGGGAATTAATGATTTTTCTGCAAAAGAAGTAATAAATATTTTAGATGAAAAAGAGTTAGAAAAGATATTTAAATATTTTGGAGAAGAAAAAGAAAGCAAAAGAATAGCCCATAATATAGTTGAAGATAGAGAAAAAAAAAAAATCACCACAGAAGAACTAGTAAGAATTATAAAATCTTCAAAAAGGAAAAAAAATTACAAGACACACAGTGCAACAAAAGTTTTTCAAGCTTTAAGAATATTTGTGAATAAAGAAATTAGCGAATTAATTTATGGGCTTATTAACGCTGCTAAAATTGTTAAGAAGGATGGAATTATTGCAGTAGTAACATTTCATTCTTTAGAGGATAAAATAGTAAAGTACTTTTTTAAAAGTTTATCTGAAAATAAAAGCGTTTCAAGATATGTCCCGAAAGAAGAAGAAGAAATCAATCTTTTTAAATTAATTAATAAAAAACCAATAGTGCCATCTGAAAAAGAAATTAATGATAACCCTCCCTCAAGATCTGCAAAATTACGATACGTTATTAAAAAAGAGGATTTTTACAATTTTGAAACAGATATATTGGATAAATTTAAATACTTAATTGATATTGAGAACTATTCTAAAAAATTATGAAAAAAACAATACTAATCTTATCTATCTTTATACTAATTTTAATTACAACTTTGGTTAAAAACTCTACAAAAAAAATTGAGGATGAAATATTTTTAGTAAAAGAAAATATTAGATTATTAAAATCTGAATTAGGAGATATTTTGTTAGAATATAATTATTTAAGCTCTCCAGATAAACTGATTCAATATCAATCTCAATATTTTGAAAATGATCTAATACAGAAGGATATTATCGATATTAAGCAAATCAAAGAAGTTGATGATCATTTAATAATAACGGATCTTAATAAAAAGTTAGAAAATAATGAATGAAAACATCCTTCTTGAAGAATATGAAAATGAATTTTCATATAAAAAAAATAAGTCAAATTTAAATATTCAGTTCAATAGAGTAGCTTTCATTTTCTTTATCTTTTCTATTATTTCATTAATCTATTCAATTCAGTTACTTCATTTAGGATCATTAAAAAAAAATATTAAAAATAAAGTACAAGCACCTAGCACAAAAAATTATAGAGCAGATATTATTGATATTAATGGAAATTATTTAGTTAAAACAGTTAGAACAATCGATGTAGGAATTTATCCATCTCAAGTAATTAATAAAAAACATTTATTATTAATGTTAAATTATACTTTTCCCCAAAAAAAAGAAGAAATTAAAAGAAGACTTAATAAAAATAAATTTTTTTATTTAGAAAAAAATATTAGCCAAAATAAATATGAGGAGGTTATGCTACTCGGTGATAAATCAATAACTTCCAATGAAAGTTTAATAAGATTATATCCACAGAAAAATTTATTTAGTCATATTATTGGACAGATAGACGATGAGAATAATGGAATATCAGGAATAGAAAAATCTTATGACAAAGAATTAAAAAAAATTTCTGAGCCTCTTCAGCTGACTGTTGATACTGATATTCAATTTTTAATAAGAAAAGAGTTAATGAAATATCAAGAAATATTTAGAAGTAAAGGAAGTGCAGCCATATTGATGAATGTAAATAGTGGAGAAATACTTTCAATGGTTTCTCTACCTGATTTTAATCTTAATAAGAGAGAAACAATTAATGATGTGAGCTATATTAACAGGGTTACAAAAGGAACTTATGAGCTTGGTTCTGTTTTTAAAACTTTTACAATTGCTTCTGGAATAAATGAGGGATTAATTGAACCTGATACAGAATTTTTAGACTCAAAAAAAACCATTAGTTGTGGAAAAAATCATCGTATAAGAGAATATGATAAAGAAATGCCATCAGATCTAACGGTAGAACAAATTCTTATAAAATCAGGAAATATAGGCTCAGTCCGAATAGCAAGAAAAATAGGAATAGAAAAACACAAATCATTTTTAAAGAGTATTGGTGTTTTAGATAGGATAAATTTTGATATAGAGGAAGTAGGGAGACCCCAATCAATAGATTGGTATGAAGGTTGTAAGTTAGAAACTATTTCTTTTGGCCACGGTATAACAACTACAATCTTACAATTAGCCAAGGGCTATTCAATAATTACAAATGGTGGTTATGACATTGAGCCAACATTGATAAAAAAAAACTTAGATAAAAAATATAAAAGTGAAAAAATTTTAAAGAATGGTGTTTCAAAAAAAATGAATCATATGTTAAGAAAAATTGTATCAACTAAAGAAGGTACTGCAAGACAAGGAAACGTTAAGGGTTATCAAGTAGGAGGTAAAACTGGGACTGCAGAACAGGTAGTTAGTAAAGAATACTCTAATACAAAAATCAATACTTTTGCATCTATTTTTCCTATGGAAAACCCAAAGTATGTTTTTATAGTAATGTTGGAATCTCCCAAAACAAATAGTGAGTACGTTTACTATTATAGAGATGGTTCACCACCACTAAAAGGGACCCCATTTAATACTGCTGGCTGGACATCAGTTGAAGTAGCAGGCAAAATTATAGAAAAAATCGGGCCTATTTTAGCCACAAAATATATAGAAAATTAATTTAAATATGTTGATTGGTAACTTTTTTAAGAACACAAAATTAAAATATAAAAAACACTATTTTTCAGGTCTTAGCTTTAATAGTCTAACGTGCAAAAGAAATAATATATTTTTTGCTATTAACGGAAATCAAATAGATGGAAATAAATTTATAAATGAGGCAATAAAAAAAGGTGCAAAAACAATTATTTCTAATCAAAAATTTGAAGGTATAAAAAAAAATATTCTTTATATAAAATCAGAAAATACAAGAAAATTACTATCTCAAATTGCTTACAATATTTTTAAAGATAAACCAAAAAATTTAATTGCAGTAACAGGTACTAATGGTAAATCATCAATCGCTGACTTTTATTTACAAATACTAAAATTAAATAAAAAAAAAGCTGCATCTATTGGCACGTTGGGTGTTAATACAGGAGATTATAAAAAAGATGTTTTAAATACCACTCTAGACCCAGTTGAATTAAGTCACCATTTGAAAAAAATTAAAAAGCAAAAAATTGAAAATGTAATATTAGAAGCATCAAGTCATGGGCTTAAACAACATAGATTAGATGGGTTAGAATTTAAGACAGGGATTTTTACTAATTTGTCTCATGATCATTTAGATTACCATAAAAATTTTAAAGATTATTTTAATTCTAAGTTATATTTGTTTGAGAAATTACTTAAAAAAAATTCAAATATAATTACTGATATAGAAATTCCAGAATATAAAAATATTAAAAAAATAGCCTTAAAAAAAAAATTAAATATTGAAACAATATCTAATTTAAATAGTAGTTTAAGTATAATTTCTCACAAATATTTTAAAGGTAAACAATTAAGCCAAATTAAATATAAGGGTAAAATTTATAAATTTCAAACAAGTTTAGTGGGAAAAATACAGATAAAGAATATTTTGATGGCTATGCTTGCAGCAGAAAAAAGTGGACTAAACTTCAATCAAATAGTCAATGTAATTGATAACATTAGTCCAGTAAGTGGAAGATTAGAGAAAATAGGAATTATAAAAAATAACTCTAGTGTAATATTAGATTACGCACATACACCTGATGCTCTACAGACCTGTTTACAAAATTTAAAAGAGCAATTTAAAGATAAAAAGATTTCAATTGTTTTTGGTTGTGGGGGTAATAGAGATCAATCGAAGAGATCCATGATGGGCAAAATCGCAAACAAGTATTGTGATAAAATTTATTTAACAGATGACAACCCAAGAAAAGAGAATCCAAAAAAAATAAGATCACAAATAAAAAAATCAATAAATAAATTTAAACTTTATGAAATACCAAGAAGGCTAAGGGCTATTCAGAAAGCAATAGAAAATTTAAATACAGGGGAAGTTTTAGTTGTCGCTGGCAAGGGTCATGAAAATATTCAAGATTATGGAACAGTTAAGAATTTTTTTTCAGATAAAAAAATTATTTTAAAAAATATAAAGATTAAAAATAAGAATTTATCTAAAAATTTAAAACTAAATATTTTAAGAGAAATAAGTAGATCAAATAATTTTTCACTAAAAACTAAAATTAAAAATGCATCGATAAATTCTAAAGATATTAAAAAAAATGATATATTTTTTGCTATAAAAGGTAAAAACAAAAATGGAAATCTGTTTACAAAAGAAGCTTTTATGAAAGGTGCCTCTTTAGCTGTGGTCAATAAAGTAAATAAATTAGAAAATATTTCCAAACAAATTAAAGTAAAAGATACTTTAAAATTTTTAACAAATACATCTTCAATCCTTAGAGAAAACTATTTAAGTAAAATTATAGCAATCACAGGAAGCTGCGGAAAAACTTCTTTAAAAGAACTGATAGGCAGAACCCTTAAAAAAATTAGCAACGTAACATACTCACCAAAGTCATTTAATAATAAATTTGGTGTTCCATTAAGTTTGTTTAATCTTAATGAAAAAGATGATTTTGGTGTTTTTGAAATTGGAATGGATAAAAAAGGTGAAATAGACTACTTATCAAAAATTATTAAACCTGATGTGGGTGTTATAACTAATATTTCTTATGCCCATGCAAAAAACTTTAAAAATATAAAACAGATTGCATTAGCAAAATCAGAAATTATTCACAATATAAAAGACGGTGGAGCAATAGTTTTAAATGCTGATGACCAATTTTATGATTTTCATAAAAAAATAGCATTAAAAAAAAAATTAAATATTTACACTTTCAGCATAAAAAAACAAAAATCAAATATAAAATTACATTCAATTAAAAAAGAAGGAATAAAATATAAAGTTTTTATTAACATTAATAATCAAAAAAAATATTTTTATTCTTCATCAAATTTTGAAAACAATATAATGAATATATTAGCAACTTTAGCTGTTATTGTAATTTTTAAGGATGTTAATAAACTATCAAAAAATATTTTTTATAAACACCATATACCTAAAGGCCGTGGAGATATTTCTAAAATAAAGATTAATAAGAAAAATATTTATTTAATAGATGAGAGTTACAACTCAAATCCTTTATCTTTAAATTCTGCAATAAAAAATTTTGATATGATTAAGGTAGTTAATTCTAAAAAACATTTAATATTAGGTGATATGCTAGAGCTAGGTAAGCACTCAAAAAAATTACATATGGGCATTAGCAAAATCATAAACAGAACAGCAATTAATAATGTTAATGTTATTGGCAAACATATTACCAAAACTTACAAGGATATTAGCAAAGGTAAAAAAGGTATAATTCTAAAAAATAACTTTGAAATAATTAATTTGATAAAAAACAATATAAATAATAATGATTACCTAATGATCAAAGGTTCAAATTCTACAGGTCTTTTTAAGCTTACTAATGCTTTAAAAACAGGAAAAATTAATGCTTTATAACTTAATTTTAGATTTTATTGACACGTATACATTTCTTAATGTTTTCAAATATCTTACTTTTAGAACTGGATTAGCAATGTTTACATCAATGTTGATAGTATTATTAATTGGAACTCCATTTATTAATTATTTTTCAGCTAATCAGATTTTAGATCCAATAAGAGATGACGGACCAAGTGATCATATTATCAAAAAAATAGGTACACCAACTATGGGTGGTGTCTTAATTCTTATAGGTTTATTTTCAGGTGTTCTTTTATGGGGTGACTTATCAAGTATCTATATTTGGTTTTTAATTTTTATAGTTACCTCTTTTGGTTTGCTTGGCGCATATGATGATTATAAAAAAATTAAATATAAAAACTCATCAGGTATTTCTTTTAAATTTAAAATTATTTCTCAAATTTTAATAGCAACAATAGGTATACTGTTATTGAGTTATTTTACTGACCATAAAGAATTAACAAATTTATATTTTCCTTTTTTCAAAAATTTAATAGTCAATCTTGGTTGGTTTTTTATACCATTTTCTATTTTTATAATTGTAGGATCTTCAAATGCAGTAAATTTAACAGATGGACTTGATGGTCTTGCAACTGTTCCAGTTATTTTGGTTGCAGCATGTTTTGCATTTATTAGTTATGTTACTGGTAATATAGTTTTCTCAGGTTATTTACAGATACCATATATTATAGGAGTTGGAGAAGTTTCAGTATTTTGTGGATCTATAATTGGAGCTTGTCTTGGTTTTTTATGGTTTAATGCCCCACCAGCAAAAATTTTTATGGGTGACACTGGATCTTTAGCACTTGGAGGATCATTAGGAGCAGTTGGAATAATTACTAAACATGAAATAGTTTTGGCTATCACTGGTGGACTATTTGTTCTCGAAGCAATTTCCGTAATAGTACAAGTGATCTCTTTTAAATTAACAGGAAAAAGGGTTTTTATGATGGCACCAATTCATCATCATTTTGAAAAAAAGGGTTGGCCAGAATCTACTGTGGTTATTAGATTTTGGATTATTTCTATAATTTTAGCGATGATTGGTTTAGCAACATTAAAATTAAGATAATGTTAAAAAATAAAAATGTCTTTTTTAAAAAAAAGATTTTAATTTATGGTCTTGGTAAAAGTGGATTATCCACATATCAATTTTTAAAAAAAAAAAGTAACCTTTATTTATTTGATGATAAAAGTTTTTTTATAAAAAATATTGAAATTAAAAAAAAATTAATTAGTCAAAAAGATGTTAAAAATAAAGAATTTGATTTTATAATAATTAGCCCAGGAATTGATATTAAGAAGTGTTTACTTTCCAAATACTTGCAAAAAAATTTAAATAAAATTAACACTGATCTTGATGTTTTTTATAGTTTGCATGGTATAAATAAAAATATCACCATTACAGGAACTAATGGAAAATCTACAACAGCTAATATTCTTCATAGTGTGCTAAAAGATCAAAAGTTTGATTCAAGGTTGGTTGGTAATATAGGTAACCCAATTTTGCTTGAAAAAAATATCAAAAAAAATACAATTTTTGTTATTGAAGCATCTTCATATCAAATAGAATATAGTAAATTATTCAGAGCAAATTATGCTGTAATATTGAATATTTCACCTGATCACTTAGACAGACATGGAAATATGAAAAATTACATTAAAGCAAAATTTAAATTAGTTAAAAATCAAACAAGTAGAGGAATAGCATTTTTAAACATAAATAACCAACATATTCAAAATGAAATAAAAAAGAATAAGATTGATTCTAAAATAATCCGAATTAGGAAAGATATTAACACCAAGTTTTTAAAAACTATAAATAACCCATACTTCAATACAGATGGCAATAAAGAAAATTTATCTTTTATTATTGAGATAGTAAAAAAATTTAATATTAAAAAAAAAGTTTTATACAAAACTTTAAAAAATTTTAAAGGATTAAAATTTAGGCAACAAATAATTCATAGATCAAAAAACCTAACAATTATTAATGACTCTAAATCTACAAGCTACTCTTCATCAGTAAGTTTACTTAAATCTTTATCGAATGTATATTGGATTGTTGGTGGTTTGGCGAAAAAAAATGATAAATTTTTACTAACTAAAACTAATTGTAAAACTTTCAAAGCTTATATTTTTGGAAAAGATAAGTTAATTTTTTTAAAACAATTAAAAAATATTATGAACTGTCAACAATTCCTAAACCTAGAGTCTTTGATTAAAAAAGTTTTATTTGATATTGAAAAAGAAAAAAATAAAAAACATAATATCGTTCTTTTTAGTCCAGCAGCAGCTTCATTTGATAGGTTTAAAAATTTTGAAGATAGAGGTGAACATTTTAATAATCATGTGGAAAAATTAATAAATGTTTAATAATAATTTAATTTATAGATTTTATCATGGGTGGTGGAAAAATATTGATAAGTCAATTTTTTTGATAATAGTGCTTTTATTTGCCTTAGGTTTATTTTTTTCACTTGCATCGACTTCATTAATTGCATCTGGTAAGCTCAATACTAACAGTTATTTTTTTTTCTTTAGACATACAGCTTATATATGCCTCGGTATATTTGTGATAATTTTTTTTTCGACTCTTAGCCAAAAAAATTTATTCAGGGTTTCAATTATACTATTTTTTGTTACTTTGTTTTTTTTAGCATTAGTTCCTATTATTGGAGTTGAGGTTAATAATTCTAAACGTTGGCTTGAATTATTTTTTTTACCCAGATTTCAACCAATAGAGCTTCTTAAACCTTTTACAATAATTTTGCTTGCAACTATTTTAAGTAGTGAGAGAAATTTTCACATTTATTATAAATATTTTTTAAGCTTTATAGCCATTGTACCCATAGCACTTTTACTGATGATTCAACCAGATATTGGCCAAACTTTGCTTGTCTTTCTATCTTGGTTAACATTAGTTTTTATATCTGGAATTAGCTTATTTATATTTATTATTTTTTTTGGTTTATCATTTGTTATTTTATTATATTTAATTTTTTTTATTCCTAGATTTGAATATATTAGAAGTAGAATAGATTCTTTTTTTAATCCAACTACAGGAACACATGGTGGGCAGGTAGAAAAAGCTATAGACGCCATAACAAGTGGGGGTTTTTTTGGTAAGGGGATTGGAGAAGGAACTTTAAAAAATAAAGTGCCAGACGCTCATACAGATTTCATAGTTTCTGTAATATCTGAAGAATTTGGAGTAGTAGTAATTATATTATTGTTAATAATTTTTTTATTATTTATACACAGTGTATTTAAACGATTATATTCTGAAAAAAATGAAAAGATAAAACTTATCTTGGCAGGCTCAATCACACTTATATTAGTTCAAACATTAATACATTTAGGGGTTAATATTAGTTTATTTCCCACAACAGGAATGACATTGCCTTATTTAAGTTATGGAGGGTCGTCAATTGTGGGAGTTTCTATTTTATCAGGAATAATTTTAAATCTAACAAAGAGAAAAGTTATTTAAAATGAATAAAAAAGTTTTAATAAGTACGGGTGGCTCAGGTGGACATGTCGTCCCTGGAACAATATTTTATGATCATTTAAAAGATAATTTTGATGTTCACATATCCTCCGATCAAAGAGGTGCTCAATTTTTAAATAAAGAAAAATATAATATAGAAATTATTAACACCCCTAAATTGTCAAAAAATTTATTTTTATTACCATACCAAATACTCCTAATGGTATATTTAGTTGGTAAATCATTACTTTTTTTAAAAAGAAAAAAAATTGATTTATTAATATCTACTGGAGGCTATATGTCTCTACCCCTATGTGTGGCTTCTAAAATTCTTAATATTAAAATTTTTTTATTTGAACCCAATATGGTTTTGGGAAGAGGAAATAGATTATTTTTAAATTTTTGTGAAAAAATTTTTTGTTATTCAAAAAAAATTAAAAATTTCCCCAAAAAACTTGTTAATAAAATTGTAGTAATTAAACCATTATTGAGAAAAGAATTTTATTTGGTAAGCCCAAGTGAAGATATTGATAAAAAGATTAATCTGTTGATAATAGGAGGGAGCCAAGGTGCCAAACTATTTGATAATGCCATTAATGACTCAATTATAAAACTTTCAAAAAAATATAGATTAAAAATTTTTCAACAAACTAGTTTTAATAATTACAAAAAATTAAAGAATCTTTATTTAAAAAATAATATTGAAAATGAATTATTTGACTTTAAAGAAAATATTTCAGAATTTATGAGTAAAGCAAATATATGTATAACTAGAGCTGGAGCCTCTACATTAGCTGAATTAACTTTTTTAAATATAGCGTACATTGCTATACCTTTACCTTTTGCAAAAGATAACCATCAATTTGAAAATGCCTCTTTTTATGAAAGGCAAGGATGTAATTGGTCTTTAATTCAAAGTGAACTTAATGAAAGTAGCCTGACTAATAAATTGATTAATATAGTTGAGAATAAAGGAGAATATTTAGATAAAAAAAAGAATATGAGGAATTTTAGCTATCAAAATACATGGAATAATATAAATCAAAAAATTATAACTATAATTAATGAAAATTGAATTAGCAAAAACCGAAATTATACATTTTGTTGGCATAGGAGGAATAGGTATGAGTGGTCTTTCATTAATAATGAAAGGGATGGGTTTTAAAATTCAAGGAAGTGATATTTCTAATAATAAAAATATTGATAGATTAAAAAAAAATAAAATAAAAATTTCAATAGGACATAAAAAAAAAAATATTCAAAAAGTAACAATTTTAGTTGTTTCTTCGGCCATTAAAAAAAATAATCCAGAATTAATAGAAGCAAAAAAAAAACAACTACCAGTCTATAAGAGAGGAGAGATGTTAGCCCATATAGTTTCTTTAACCAAAAATATTGTTGTGACAGGCTCACATGGAAAAACGACAACAACTTCTTTGTTAGATGCAATATTTTCTAAAACAAAATTAGATCCAACAATTATTAATGGAGGTGTTCTTAATTCATTAAAAAATTCTGCAAAACTTGGTAAAAGTGACTGGTGCATATTAGAAGCAGATGAGTCTGATGGTAGCTTTGTTCATGTACCTGCAACATATTCTGTAGTTACAAATATAGATCGAGAACATATGGATTTTTATAGATCTATAGAAGATTTAAAAAACTTATTTATTAAATTCATTAACAAAGTTCCTTCATTTGGGAAATCATTTATTTGTATTGATGATAAATACAATAATGAACTACTTAAAAACGTTAAGGTAAAAAATTATTACACATATGGAACAAATCCTAAATCTCAATTTTATATTAAGAATATAAATCAAGCAAAAGAGTTTTCAGAGTTTGATCTATCTATTAAATTACCAGGAAAAAAAAACACGCTAATAAAAAAAATAAAGATACCACTCTTGGGGATACACAATATTAGAAACTCTACAGCAGCAGCAGCGGTTGCCTCAACAATAGGAATACCAAAAAAAATTATTAAACAAGGTTTAAAAGAATTTAAAGGTGTACAGAGAAGATTCAATAAAATATTTACATATCGTGAAACTGATTTTTATGATGATTATGCTCATCACCCAACTGAAATAAAGGAAGTATTGAACGGGGTTAGCGCTGCTTATAAAAAAGAAAAAATAATATGTGTATTTCAACCTCATCGAATATCTAGGTTAAAAGATTTGACAAAAGAATTTAGTCTTTCGTTTAAAAAAGCTGATACAGTAATTTTGTGCCCAGTATATGCGGCTGGGGAAAAATTAAAACTAGGTTTTGATTATAACAATTTTGCTAAAGATATTATCAAAAATTCTAAAGTAAATTTATTTTTAGTAAATGATAAATATCAATTAGCTAAGTTTATCAAAAGTAATATTTATGGAAAAAAAATAGTAATTGGAATGGGAGCAGGTTCAATTTCAAATTGGATGAGAGAATTACCAAAATTAATATAATGTTAGTAGAAGAAATAAAAAAGTTTTCTAAAGAAAAAAATATTAAATTTGAATTTGATTATGATCTAAAAAAAAATAATTGGTTTAATATTGGAGGTAAAACAAGAGTTTACTATAAACCCGATTCTCTATTAAGTTTAGTTGAATTTTTAAAAAAATTTGGTGAAAAGGAAAAAATTTTTACTATTGGGGCAGGCTCTAATACTCTTATTAGTGATAATATCTTTAATGGCATTGTTATTAAACTGAGTAAAAATTTTTCTAATATTTCTTTATTACCAAATGGCATTATAGTTGCGGGTAGTGGATGTA
>Ga0209632_10000908_pt1 | contig 30663 bp, 31 predicted proteins | sample COG_10_FD_184754 | JGI IMG/M metagenome (GOLD analysis project Ga0209632, IMG submission 184754) | Pelagic Microbial community sample from North Sea - COGITO 998_met_10 (SPAdes) (version 2) | ecosystem: Environmental > Aquatic > Marine > Neritic zone/Coastal water | place: Helgoland, sampling... | reverse complement strand
GGTTGGGGTAATGTTCCAGCGAATTACACATTAAATTGAAATTTATATAATTAATTATATGAGATTATATAAATCATGGATAGTATTAAAGAAAAAGTAGAAAAAGTTAATTCAAATCGTAAGCGTTTGCTTGAATTAAAAGAAGAAGTTTTAAGACTAGAAAAAATAATTAAAGAATCGGAAGGAGAAAATGATGACAATTTATGTGAAGAAGAGTATGGTGGATTAAAAAGTGCGCATAAAGAAGCCAGAGAATTAATAGCTGAAATACAAATTGAAAAAGTTCATTGGAGAGAAATGTCCAAAATTATTTTAAATTAAAAATATGTAATTATATGAATTTAAATAAATTACTATAGTTATTATTAATGAATGTGTGATATTTGTTCTATATGTCATGATGAATTAGATTTATCAGCAAATAATATATATCAATTACCGGAGTGTAATCATTTTTTTCACACAAATTGTATATTAACTTGGTTTAGAACGGGTAAAAATAGCTGTCCTCTTTGTAATAATCATGGAGTAAATAAAAATAATATAGCTACTTCAAATAATCAGATAATTTCCAACGCTTTATCTGGTTATACCTGGGATTATAAAAAAAAATTATTGGAACACGACTATAAAATAATGCGTGGATATGCGCGAAAAAAGGAGGCCCCGGTTGAATTAAAAAAACAAATAAAAATGTTAATTAAATTAGAAAAAAAGGGAAAACAAATTAAAAAAGATAAACGTGATTTTTTAAATTCTATACAAACAACACTTACAGTAAAACAAATAAAGAAGAAGGGTATTCAAATTAGAAAAAAAAGCTGCGGAATTCAAAATAAAATAATAATGATGAAGCGATATATAGGATTATCCAATCAAAATATTAATATTATTATACCTATAAAACAAACCGTATGATAAAAAATTATATAATTGAAGAAAATATATTTATAATATAAATGGTATTAGGATTTATATTATATGAAACAGTTGATTTAGTTTTTAACATTAGTGCTTTAACATATAATGGAACAAAATATGTGTATAGATGGTATTATGGTATAGAAAATGAAACAATTATAAAAGAAAAGGAAATAGAAATGCTTAGGTGGCGTATTAAAGATTTAGAGGAAAAATTACTTACAAATGGGTCCAGCGAAAATCATAAAAAAGCAGAATAATGGAAACAAAAATATCGAAATAACTAATAATTTATATGGTATATAAACGACGCAACTAAAACAACGAAAACATTTGTCCTTTTCGTGTCTTTCTTCTAATAATTCTTTATTTTCATGGTAAGATACAAACACATTATCATAAATATCATCAGCGGCTCCGGGTAAATATCTGAAATAAAGCTCTTCGAATTCATTATCCAGTTGCATTAAAAACTCCATGGCTAATGAATTTAAAATCATATTTTGTATATCAGTATCTATAAATACAACCCATATATTTGCACCATAAATAAATAAAATAAATGAAAACTCCTGAAACGTATCTAATATAGATGTATAACTATTTACTCTATTCATTTTTTTTAAGCTTATACTATTTGTTAAATTATCCCAAATAAAGAAACTTCTTGCGAAATACACAATACAGATACCAGCAATCATAAGTTTATTTTCAAATGTGCCTTCATTATTACATATTTCACTGGGAGAATTATTTACCTCATTTAAAATTAAAGAAAGATATAGTGTCCATTGACCAACAAAAATCATAATTGGTAAAGCGAATATAAGAGAAAAAATGTGCGAGCAATATATTTTATTTGTCTTTTTTAATTCTCTATTTAGATAACCTCTTTTAATATGATATTTAAATAAACTAAACATACCAAAAGAAGGTGTAGCTATTACTATTTCTTTTTTTTCTTCGGATGATATATTTTCATCGGTTGGTACAATGGGTGAGTTGAATCCTGGTGATATTTTTTGAACATGCTCTCCACCAAGTAATAAATGATCGGACATTTTAAGTTTAAAATTTTTCAATACAAGAGGAAGTGCTTCGCATACGTGATCACAATAGCTTTTTTTTACATATGTATGTCTTCTTTGTGGTATATTTCTTATATCATTTATATAATTTTGATATTCTTTTGTTTTCTCTTCAGGTTCTGTATCGCATTTAATACCTATATACGGTGACATCCGTTCGCCATTTATAGCAGCTACTTCAGAACTATTTGTTCTCGATATTTCACCATCAATCATCATTATAATTTAAACTATTTATGAATATTTAAATACTTTAAATAAGTTTTTATCGTTTTTTAAGTGTTCTATTTCTTCTTTTGCCACCTTTTACAACCTGCCTTTTGATAAAAGACACATTTTTGCTTATAGGGATAATAGTAGCTATTGTTTTTTTACCATGTTCACTCGCAGGTGAATTTGTTTTTCCTACGTAAGGTTCTTTAAACTCGTGAGAACCCAATTTGTTTTTAAAAATATCGTAAATATCATCCGCATCTTTTTTAAATTCTTTTTTGGCATTACCACAATCTAAATTTTTTTGTATATTTTTTACCATATTTGCGGCTATTTTAAATAAAGATACACTACTAGGTTGTGTAATAGTTTCATCTATTTCATCGTCTTCTTTAATAATCGTTTCACTTTCCAATTTAAGATTTATAAAAATGTCAATAGCTCCTTCACTGCCAGTATCGGGTATTTTTTTTATTATAAAGTTTTTTTTTATTTTTTCAGTGTTACCATCTTCGTTTTTTTTAAAATCATTATCCTGTATTAAATCTTTTTTCATTTCTGGTTCTTCGGAAATAATAAATTTTACATTTTCAGATGGCTTAACTAGTTTATTTATATCTTGATAATAATCTTCATCGTTCCCAGCATATTTATATTTAACTTCTATTGGGTAAATTCGCTTACCTTTTAAAAATATTCTTTTAACCTTCTCCTTAATTTTTTTCTCTAAAACATCTTGGTATGTTAAAAATTTTTTTGCCATAATTTCAGATTTTTTTCCTTTCAAGTTTTGTAAAAAAGTATAATACTGTTTTCTATTAAAAATACCAAGATCTTTTACTTTATAAGGAATAAAACCACGACCTGTTTTTTTTTTAAATATTTCCAATAATTTTTCAAAAAAAGAATAAGCGTTTGCTAATATAGCATCGCCATCGTCTTTGGGTGCTTTCTGTCTTTCACCGCCTTCTTTATTAAACTTCTCTTCTTTTTCTAATTGTTCGGTAAATTTTGATTTATCCCAAATATTAAATGTCTTTATAAAATCCAGTATATCTAAATTTAATATGTCTTTTTTACCTTTATGTATTTTTTGAAGTCTGTCGTATATTTGTTCGTATATCAATCTATTAGTTGTATTCTCGCCTTTTTTCTTCAATTCACTTATACTTTCTTCAATTCTTTTTACATTATTGTTTTTTTCATTATTTGTTATTTCAATGCTAAATAAAAAAAGTAATGTGCGATATAAAAGTATTGTTTCATTTGAATATTCTTCACTAATATCTTTTATAGGTGTTTCAAAAAAATCTCTTAGATTAAATTTATCTTTAATGCCGGCATGTTTTACTGCTTGATTAATAAAGAGTGAACTTTTATTAGATTCGTTTTTTTTTAAATGTTCAAATTTAACATTTTCAATAATTTTTATTTTTTTATTTGTTTTATATCTAGTTCCTGTTTTACTATCTTTTTCGTATAAGAACGGTGGGTCATTAAAAATAATTTCAAATTCTGCTCGTCTATTATATTTTCTAACTATGCCCTTTTTTAAATGATTTGGATGTTTTAAATTATTATATTGAATTTTATCGCCGACATTTATAAACTGATAATCGCCTACTTCTTTGAGTTCTATGTAATTATAATATCCATCTTTATTTGGTCCACCATTAGAACCAGCAAATTCAGATATCTTGTAAAAAATATTTAGTTTAAATGTACTAGCCTTACTCGAAATATTTTTATTTGGGTTATTCATATTTGGGTTATTCATATTTGGGTTATTTCTATTAAAATTCATAACTATATATATATTTTAAAATAATATTTAAATTCAAAGTTAATTTGTTTTGAATTTAATTAGTCTATTCTGAATTTTGACATATTTTTTAATATATCTTTTTTATTTTCTTTTTTTTTTGCTCTTTCAAGGATTTCTCTTGCTTTATTAATTTCTTCTTCAGAAACCTCACCGTCTCCATCTAAATCCAATAAATGTTCATATTCTCTATATTTGTGTGGTATAATACAAAAACGACTTTCTTCATTAAATAAATAATCAACAAATACATTAAATATACCTGTTAATCCAAGAGCAACTAATATATCTCTAAGACCCATCCATAGGACGGCAAATACCAAAACATGTCTGCCTAAAGACTTTTTTAAATAATTTTCCTGTGATTTACTAATATCTATTTTAACATATCTAGAACTTATATTTAATAAAATCATAACAAATCCTGTAAAAAACTTACTTTGGTTAATATTATTAAAAAATAAATGGATTGATTCAGGAATCATATATAAATTATACAGATTATATTAATCGCCACTATTTCCCAATGAATTTAACAGACGAATAGCATTTCTTTTAGCTTGTCCAAATAAATCACCAAAACTATTTATTTCACCACCATCATTTAACGATATACTTTCTGTTGAAATTCCCGTTTCTTCTCCAATATCACCCTGTATATTCGCTAATTCTTTTTTAGCTTCCTCTTTAGCTTTTGCCTTTGATTCCGCGGCTTTTTTCTTTGCTGCTGCCGATTCTTCATCTGCTAAACCTTCATCTGACTCACCGGCTCCTTCAATCAATACTGTATTTTTATAAGAAATAATAACTAAAATAATTAAAAACAAGTACAATTCATTTAAAACAAAAAAGATACCCAATAAAATAAAAAGCGCGATACCCGTTTCGGTTTTTAAAACATCAGATATTAAAGATGGTAAAATAGTAAAATCATTTATTCCAAAAAATAAAGTTATTAAAGAAATAAAATAAATAATTTTTTTTTGAAAATGTTTGTTTGTGTTTTTCATATTAATATTAATATTAATATAGAAATAATTATTGTTTGGTTGCTGATATTGATCTTCTTTCGGCACCAACTTTAAGCTCTCTATCCAAATCAGTAATATTTGTCCTTAATACTCTCCTCGCTTTATTCAAATTCTTCTTTAGTAAACCCCCAATGAATGGTTCTGTTGGAGCATCAGCATCAGCATCAGCATCAGCATCAGCATCATCATCAAGGTCTTCCTCCTCTTCCATTTCAGTATTGACATTATCTACCCCATCGCTAATTTCTGTTACATCAAGATTTTCCACAAATCCTTCTACACTGTTGTGTAATAACACAATTATAATTAAAGAAAACAAAATGGCACACGAAAAGTCGCAACGTATTATAATAAATGCTAAAGAAATAACAAGAATGGCTCTACCTATCGTATTTTTGGCGATATCTGATAAAAATAAGGGTGTCTGATACATTAGAGCTAATAACACAAATGCCAAAAATAAATTTAAATTTTTCATTCTCAATAATTTAACCATTATATATAAATTAATATATATTTTTTCAAGTTATTATAAATAATTTTTTATCTCTTTTTTTTATAAGAATGAGTTGTTCATTAGGATTCGCTGAACTTTCAGATACTAATAAAGATATTAAAGATGTTTACAAACCGACATCTAATAAAAAAAAACATAACCAAACATATAAGAAAAAAAAGATAACCGGTCAAAATGTGGAAAATTTCCTAAATTTAATGAGTAAAGTTGGAAACGATGATACAGATGATGGGTCGGGTTTAGCAGATTTTAACCCCCCTCCAAAACCTGAATTAACAAAACAACCTCCAGAAATTCAAGAAGAAAATGTGGATAGCTCATTATCACCAAAAGAGTTTAAAAATTTAGATGAATACTCTGGTGGAAATGTAAAATTTAATCAGTATATACCATATTCCACAAATACTCAAACGAATCCTCAATTACCAGAACACAAGGACAAACTTTTTGAAAGGTTAAATTATGTTATTCATCTTTTAGAAGAAAATAAAGATTACAAAACACAAAATGTGACGGAAGAACTTGTATTATACATGTTTTTAGGCGTTTTTGTTATTTTCGTTGTTGATTCTTTTGCAAGAGCTAATAAATACACTAGATAATACATAAGATTTCTTCTGATTTTTTAGGATAGATGGCATAGTTATAGAAGTATAATGAATTTTTCATTTTAGCTAAATAAATATATTTTTCCAATAATAATTTCAAAATTATATTATTATTCGATATATTTTCAATTAAAATAATTTTAGAATCCCAATCTTTACTAACAATACTCATGGTTATTAAAAAGCCTAAAGTAAATATGTTGTCATCAATATTTTCATTTTTATAACTGGTTGTGAATTGTATACTTTTTGTTTTATTATAAGTTGTGTGAGCATTACGTAGTATGTAATAGCCCATAAATTCTTGATTTATCATTAAAGCGGCTATCTTGATATGTTGTTTCTCAACTAGATAAAAAATATGAGATAAATTAGGAGTGAATGTATACTTAAAAGCACTTAAACTTTCCTGAAATATTTGATGAAATTTATTTAGGTTTGTTTTATCTATGAATACAATTGACATATTAGGTTGGTCAAATTTATAACAAAATTGCCAATTATCTATTTTAAACTGATAATTATAATACGTGGTGAATGGTATTATAGCATTCGATTTATTTTCTCTTTTAAAAAAACAAACAAAATTATTTTCCATATTTTGTAAATGGCGTAGATGTGTAAATATTTGATTGGGTGCGTATTTTTTTTTTCTATGTTGTTTATCCACGCACAAATAATCCACATAATTTATTTTTATTTTTGTTTGGTCTAATTTACAATGTATTGGGAACATTCCCATACAAGCGAGAATTTTATCATTATATTCTTTCAATGATATAGTTACCAAACCATCGTGTTTTTCAAAAGTATCTAAAACATAATCGGTGGGCGGATCGAAATATTCACTTTTGTTTGGGAGAAAATTATTCCTAATAAAATCTACAAATGGGCCTTTTTTTTCAGCAGGGAAATCTAAATAATTGTATACTTTAATACTATTATCAAAAAAAGGAGAGTCTTCTGGTAACTTATCTGTAATAATACCAGAAATCATAAAATAATAATAAATCCAATAATAAATATTGTGTAAATGAAATACTGGTTGTCTAGACCAAAATTTAAAATTTAATCTAAAATATCCAATAAATAACATATAAAGTGAAATAAAAGTAACTATTGTATAAACAATTGTCAATCTTACATGATCGACCATAAATAATTATATTTAATATAATTATTTGTGGATTAAAGCGAATTACGGTTTTTTAAGAACATATAAGTACTGATGTTCATAATTACAACCATTCATATTAATTTTTCCTTCTAAAATAAATCCGGCTTGTTTAGCCAAAGTTAATATATTCTTTTGACCATCCATGTAAAAAGTATGTTTATTTTGTCTTACCTGTCCTGTTTTATCATCTTTAAAGGTTTCATCAAATATTGCCTGATTCTTATGTTTTTGTAATTTAAAATCTGCTTTGTATTTAAAATTATTAAATTTTACAAAAGAACTGGTTATTCTATTTTTGGCATATTTTTGTGGTGAAACATTTAATAAAATATCAGCAGCATTTACAATTGGATTAAATTTATCTCTATTAACAAGATGTAATGTAAGGGTACCATTTGGTTTTAACCATGTAAAAGCATTTTTGAAAAATTGTTTTTTATTTTTGATATAGTATATGGTAAAGTAAGTACAGAGAATATTGGTGAAAGATTTTGGCGGGTGATTCATTGAATTTAAAGCATCTTTTTGTAAGAATTCACATTCTGGGTATTTTGATTTAGCTTTATCAATCATCGCCTTTGATTTATCAACGCCTTTTATCTTATATCCATTTTTAACAAATTTTTTTACTAAATCCCCAGTCCCACAGCCTATATCTAAAATTTCACTTTTTTTATTTGGTTTAGAAGTATGGCAAATTTCATTAAATTCGTATTTTGTTTTATATGAATCATTCATAATTTTATCATAATATTTCACATAAAATTCATCATATAAATCTTTATTTTCTTTCAGTTCAAATTTTTTTAATTTAGCAAAACCTTCTATTTTTGGATTATACTCATTATATCTATGTAATAATAAAAAGAGAAGGGCCAATAAAATAAGCATTTTTAACCATGGCGAAGATTTGTCATATTTTTTAGATAAATAGATAAAAAATTTGATTGTTTGTTTATAAAATTTATTAATTATGTTGATTTCAAATTTCATATATATATGTATTATTATTTGATTTTTTTTTATTAAAAATAATATAAATGAACAGTCGGGAAATTAATGATAAAAGAACCATTGTTGATTTTAAAAATATAACTTTTTCCAAATATAAAAAAGCTGATGCGAAAAAAGAATTGGTAAAATGTTTATTGTCGCAAAAAATAGAACATGCTTGTTATTGGTCAGCTGAATTTATATGTGCTGGTCATTTTTTGTATTTGTGGGAAATTATATTTCTATGTTTAAGTAAAAATATACATATTGGTAATCCAAAACTAGCGATTTATGTAAATATGAGACTGGGTAATTTTAAGAACATATTAAATAGTGGTTATTCCAATGACATTCTTAAAATGAGAAATAATGAAAAAATTCGTTTTTTATTTTGCGAAGTAATAGCTATTTTATGCTTTTCAAAAAAAAAGAGTTCTTTTGATGTACCTAAAATTAAGGAATGTGATTTTAACTTTTTCAATCTAACAGAAAAACTTTCTGCTAAAAACAAAAGATTGGGATTTAATATATTTAATAATGAAGATCCAAATGAAATTTTTGTTGCTATAAATGAATTTGCTTGGAATATAAGTATTAAGATAAAGGATAACTATAAAGCTAATTATTGGTTGGAATGGGTATTGGAATATCATAAACTTTGTAAAAAAAAGAAACAAGAGAAAAAATGTTTCAGAAGACAATACCCAGTTGATAATAAATATCAAGTAAATATGGTTTGGTTAATATGGGATGTATTGTTTACCGAAGCAAGAAAAAGAAAAAATGGATTAGTGAAAATTATAGAAGCGTTAAAAAATATTTTTTGTATTAAATATTCATCTGGTACAAATACAAAAAGGAAATTTATTATATATAATGCTATATCTTTATTAACAGAATCTTATGATTTAAATACTTCTATAATTAAAGATAGTGAAAAGGTCGAAAAAATAAAAGGCCAAATAGATAAGATTTATATACAAATTAAAAAAAATGAAATGAAACCAGATACTGATTATTTGTTCAATAATATCAATGGTAATAATTTAGAAAAAACAATTAATAAGTTGGATAAATTAAATACATTGACATATATACCCAGAAATAATTAATTTAGGGATTAGTTAATTTTTTTTTATTTACATATTATATAATGCCAATTGGAGGAGCTAGAAAACAAAGAGCCTTAGCCGCTACCGGATGCGGTGGAAATATGAAAGCCGGGTTACCATCGAGTGTCGGTGTACCTTTAGCACAGAGATTGCGTTTCAGAGATTGCTCTTGTAAAATTAATAAGGGTAAAGCAGGAACTAAATGCGGACCGAAATCGGATTAATAAATATATATTTTAATTAAATATATATATATATGGAATTCCATTATAAACCTCAAACATTTTTAGGTTCGTATATGTCAACTGTAAGAAATTCAATTATTACACTGTCTTTAGGCATTGGTGTTTATGGTTTTTCAAGAAATTTTAAAAATAACTCTAAAATTACGATGAAAATGTTATCTGTATTAATTTACTTATTTTCCGTTGGTTTACTTTTTAATGTTAATTTATTATTAAAACAATATTTAGATAATTTCCCAAATGATAAATTAAAATATACACCAAGTTATTTCGATTATGCGGTTTGGAGGAGATTTGAGATGTTATCTTGGTATTTATTATCAATTTATGTAATTTTTGCTAGTTTAGGTATGTTCAGTATTATGAAAGATTTAATTTAACTTGCATTTTTTTTCTCTTCTATATCTTTTAATTTAATTACTTCTATTATTTTTTCCCTTTTGTTTTTTCTAGAAATAGCGCTTTCTTTCAATACAAACTGTCTTAAAAATTTTAACATAAACCTACTTATGGTATTATTAATTATTTGAAAAATTTTAATAATTCCACCAGTTGTTCCTAATATTGAAAAAAATCCTTTATGATTATTGGTCCTTAAAAGCCAAACATCCGATAATATACCCATTAAAATAGAATTTGTTATAATCAAAACCATTTCTAAAATAAATTTAAATCGATTCTTTATTTTTCTATCTACCTCATAATTAGGTAATTTTTTAATGTCTATAAATAAATCTTCATAGTATAATGGTTTCGAAGCAGTATAATATACAATCCATGGAAAATTCCAAAACAATATAATCGACGCAAACCCTATAACAATAGGATAATATACAAGTTCATTTATTTCTTCATACGCTAATACAGCAAGAACACCAATGAATGGTAAAAAATATCTTTTTATAGGTGTATTTTTAACACATTTTTTACATGAAAATGTACAACAACACATAACTAACTGTATTCTATCGTATTTTCTAAATATATTTACAATAATATTTAGAGAATAATAAAGTCAATATAAAAATATTTAATATTCTATATTTTTATATGGACAGCGCTCTAAAAGAAACGATGAATAGTATAACAAAAGGCGAAAAAACATTTGATCCAAAAAGTTTTGCCGAATCTTTTAGAGAGAATTTATTAAACGCATCTAAAAAGGTATCGGAAATACCTTTAAGAAACTCTATACCAACAAATATTAAAGAATTAAATATCCCAAGTTTAAGCGTCGCAAGTGTTTCAAATGTGACAACCTCATTTTCTTTCTGGAGTATATTTAAAATTATTTTAGCAATATTTATTATTTCTATTTTAGCGTTAAATGTATATTCATTTGTTACCGAGGGTGTTGATGCTTACTCGTATATGTTTAACCCTAGTCAAAAATTACCAGAGAAAGAATTAACTTTAAATCAAAATGAAAAAGATAGTGGTGAAGATGAAACCGCCGTCGATGTTGCGGTTGAAAAAAAAGCCATGGAAAATAAAAAAAATCCCACTGAATTAGAAACCATCATGGAAAATAGTAAAAATAATGTAGAAGGTTCACTCGAAACAACTGTTGTAGAAAAATCAGTTGATAATTATAAAGCCAGTAATGTTTCTTTGAATGCTAAAAGTAAAGCGGGATATTGTTATGTTGGTTCTGATAGAAGCGTTAGAACTTGTGTACAGGTTGGTGAAGATGATGTCTGTATGTCTGGCGAAATATACCCTTCACTTGATTTATGTGTAAACCCTAATTTAAAAAATTAAGAAATATGGTATTATAACTTAGTCATTTCTATATGGACATGATTATATTTAGTTTTATTTGTTTTGTGTTTTTTTAGACAATCTATTACACTATTCTTAATTTTATTTGAAAACGATGATAAAATAATTAGACTTTCTGATTTGAAGTCGTGATATTTATCATGTGAAAAACGACATGAACACCTAGAAGCGTGTTCCATATTAATATAATAATCCCGCGGTGTCCCACAATGAATACAATAATTGTTACCCATGTTTGATAATAATATTTATTATTATCAAATTTACTTTAAATCAATTTAATTCGTAGAATGTCCCAAAAACCACCTCATCGACAAATATGGAGGAAATACATTCAAAGCATCATTTGATTTCATATTAGGTCCATCTGCTACCAAACGTTGGATTTCTGTTGTAGTTAACGAATAATTATAATATCTCAAACCGGATAGCTTACCACTAAATCCGCCATTCATATTTGCGAATAATTTCCCATCGTTCTGCCTGGGTACAGACGATAACTCGTGTCTAGCAACAATAGAACCATTGATATACACGTCTACGAATCTATTTTCTAATCGGATAATCACGTGAAACCATTTTTCTAAAGGAATATCAGGTACTTCAATAATTTCATTAGGGTTCTTAAAAACACTCATGTAAATATGTAATTTGTTTGTTGTACCATCTAAATATAACCCCGGTGAATTTAATGGTTGCGCAGGCACCTGAAGAGATTCACTACCTTTATGGAATATATGTTTCATCTCACCCGGTTTAAATGAGTGAAAATTATCTTCACCAACCATTAGCCATGTAGAATAGGTAAATTCTATTCCACCGTCTTCATTATTTGACCTTAATAAAGGTTTGGCTGACGGTAAATTGGGGTCTTGTTCTATATCAACTCTCTTTTTACCTGTTATAATACCATCGATTAATACCGGTGAACCAGTTGGTGCGAACAATACATGTAAAGCATGCGCCATAAATCTCAATAGTAATATAAATGAAATTAATACTAAAAGTAAGAAAACTACTTTAGCTACTAAAGTATTGGAATTTAAAAATCCCTGTGCTCCACTAACAAATTTATTATTTCCAAATTGACCAAAAGCACCACTTGGTTTAGTATTTACTAAATCGCCTGCTGTTGAACTAATTTGATTTCCTATATTTGCTCCCATATTTGATATTGCTTCGGACATATCTATATATTATATAATAATATTTAGATATTTAAATTTCTAAAGAGGCTGTCTCTTTGTTATCGGTTATAAATGAAAATTTCACTCTGTATTTATTCATAAGATTTCCTAACAAACTACCAGAATATCCTTCTTTATAAATTTCGTAACTTTCTCGAGGATTCATTGTTCTAGAGTAGTATCTTACTTTTGCTATATTTCCATCAAACCCTACCTCCTCACTTACTGTTGGGCATATCTCTATTCCCGCTGTTCCATCTACTTTAACTGGTCCGGGTAATAAACTCGTTTTTACTAATTTACCATCGATATATGTATCTAATGAGCGGTTATTAGTTGTTATATTTATATTGGTCCACTTTTGTAAAGGAATATTAGTTATTTTACTTACAATCATATTTTCACTGATTCCTGAATCACCCGTTTCACCATTTTTGTAAATTTCTAAATTTACTACTAAATCATTTGAATAATTATCAAGATAGATCTCAGGAGATAGACCTCCGCCATTACCCTGTCTTCTAATTATTGTCTTTTTTTTCCCTAATTTATAATTCCAATTATTTACATACATCCAGAATGAATATGTAAAGTCAGTAGCTGCTGAGTTGCCTGATAACTTTGTAGAATTTATAACAACAGTATCTTTACCGTCACCATAGTCCAAAAGAGTGGAAGATGTGGGGTCAGTAAAGAAATATCTATATATCCATATTACAACAAGTAAAACTATGAAACCAATAACAATTTTTTTGAAATCCATAATATAATATTATATGAGATATTTTCTAAACCTCAGGCGGGTTTTTATTTTTATATAAATTGTAATTTCCTTTAATTTTAGTTTTTGATAAATAAGAAGCATAATACACAACATTAGCTATGCCACCACTGATGCCATTATCTTCTCCAGCTTTTAATCTTTCAAGTCTCTTAAAAGGAACAATTCTCTCCGTATTGGAAACTAATTCACCATTTAAAAAAATATCAATGGTTCCGCCAATATAATTCACAACGACGTTATGCCATTTTTGTAATTTAAATTTTTCCTCTTTATGGATAACGATTTCTTTGTTTTCTATTTTTGATGAATCGGTTTTTACTTTACTAGTCTTAATTATTAATTTATTGTTTCTTGCGTCATAACCTATTGTGGGTTCACCATTAAAATCTAAAATTTTTGAAAATTTATTGTAAGCTTCACTTGTATTTGGCGCTTGAGAATGAATAAAAAACCAACAAGATACTGAATAATTATACAAAACTCCATCTATTATTTTTTTCTTTTTGAATTCATCATTCAAAATATTACGTTCATTGCTAAAATAAGTTGCTTTATCCAACAAAACAATACCTTTTTCTAAAACACCGCTATTTTCTTTTTTATATTCATCAATAAACTTTAAATTTTCATCAGATTCATCTATTTCATTTTTAAATAATATTATTTGTTTTGTATTAAGTTGTATATGTTTTATCATATTTTTCATTTCTTTATCACATTTTTGTATTAAGTAATTATCTTTTAAACGTTCACAGTCTTTTTTTGTTTTAAAACCTATACCTCGTAACAATTGTTTTAACTGATATTCTTTATCGGGATTATCTAAATTTTTTGTGATTATTTTATCCCACGCATCTGTATTCACACTATTTGACACGCTCAGTAATCTATTTATATCTGGATTTTCAATAGATTTCTTAAAAATATCGTTAGCATTATTTAAAAGCGACATAATATACTCACTGGGTTCTTTCACATCATTTCCTTCCATTTGGTTTTTCCTTTTTTTCTTTATTATCTGGTCCCTAATCTCATTAAATCTACTTGTTGGGTAAGCCTTGTTTAATTCTTTTACCGTCATTGGTATATCAAGTTTTACGGGCTTTTTATTACCATGTCCTAAATAATTTTTAATCCATTCCGAATCATCTTTTTTCATTTTCCTGGTCCATACACATTTATTTTTCATAAGAGCGCTACCATAACCGGGTGCCCAACCAGCTATTGTTTTTACCGAATGCCATTGAATTTTATTATTGTATATATTTAATTCACCTTTCATTAATACGGTTTTTTTTTCTCCCGGTCGTTTATTCATACAAAAGTCATTTAAATCTTCTTGGTCTTTTATTTCCTTTTCCATTGATATAGTTATCGTATCTCTATTGTAATAATCACTGGGAACTTTTGATGACAATGTTATAAGACCCGGCTCGCTATTAACAGGGTCAAAATTATAAATTTCATTAATTTTTTTTTCTAATTTTATTTTTTTCACTTTTAAATTTTCTACCCTAACATCTAATTTTCTTATTTTATCGACATCATTAAATTTATTTAGATATGTAGCCTTAGTTAGTATTGGTAAAATAAAAAATGATAATATAACAACTATTTCAGCAATAAATATTCCATAAACAACCCTTGGTGTGTATTTTAATTCATAATAAATAAAGTTAACTAAATCCAAGAATAAACATGGTATCATAAATAAGGCATGGTATATTATTCTCAAAAATGGATTTTTTGTTAATTCAAAAAGCTGTTTTTTAAATAATACCACGACGGCAGCTAAAATAATAACAGTACTTAATACAACCAAAAGTGTTGATAAATATTTCGGAGCACTGTCTGTTGTCGCTGCATAGTAGAGTAATCCAGCGAAAAATGCTAGAGCCACTATCATAAACACACTCATGTAAAGATAATAAGACGTTTTTTCCATTAATTTTGAATTTAACTCACCCGGTGTTGCGTTTGTCACATCTTTATTAAAATTATTTACAAGTAAAGACATGAACACAACAAATCCCAATAATAATGCCGAACCACCCAATAACATTGGGTAATCTTTAAATGTTATTGGGGCGGCTGTCGTTTCTTTTAAAGATACGTTTCTTTTCATTTTATTCCATTTATGAGGCATAAAAAAACTTAAAATAGGATTCAATACTTTAATCAATAAGTTTTTAATTTTATTTGTCCCCATTGAAAATTTATCAAAATTATACAAAACCATCATTAAAAATATAAAAGTAGCACCTAATCCAATTAATATTGTATCCATTCTGCGATGCTTGTACGTTTTTTCTACTATATTACTATTTTCATCAGGCCAAATAAAGTTAATAAATTCATTAAATTTTAATTTAATACCCGTGACAAATGAAAAAACTTTAGTAAAATATCCTGATAATCCACCGGGGGAATTTGCTATTTGTGATAATTTAATACCTAAAAATCCAGCAACTAATAATATCGCTGTTATAATTGGTATATATACTATAAAGGGTAAAGCCATTTTTGCTACTTTTACCGACGAATCTTGTTCTGACATATATATTTATATTAAAATGATATTATTATTTTTTTCGCGTAAATAAGATTTGTTAAAAATTTTATTTACATATTATTTTCAAGTGTTTTCCTTCTATGACAATTGGGACATAAAGCTGCTAAATTTGAAACATGATTTGAACCACCGTATTGTAATTCAACTTTATGATCTACTTCATAAGTAGCATCCAATGTATTAGAACACATTGCGCACTTCCATCCCTGTTGTGAAGCTATGTATTTTTTTTTACTTTCGCTAACACTTCTTTTATTTTTAACATTATTCATTCCAGAATTAAGCATTCTTTTCATTTGTGGTTGAATATAGTTATTTGTATTGGCTAGATGTGGTAAAACATAAGGATTGGACGGCTGCATTTTTTGAAATGTTTCTTGAATATTTGTAAAATCCATAAATGGTGTTAAAATTTCCCCAGCACCCTTATCTATTGGCATATATTTAATTAAACTGTTCGCGTGTAAAAACATATTTTTACCTTCAGATGGATGTTTTTTTAAAAACATATACACTGACAAACCAATAAAGCCATATAAAATCATTGTATAATATTTTTTTCCTTTTAATAATATGTCTGTATATTTACCTTCGTAATATGTATTTACAACCAAAAATCCAGTTATTAAAATAATCCATTTGGTGATTCTCATATAATTAATTCATAGATTATAATATCAAAATATTATTTCTTTCTTCGTTGTTCTGTGTGGTTTCTTTAGTATTGATTTTGACTTTGTTCTGCGTTTTTGATTTTTCTTTTCTTTTCTCGTTATCCTCTTTTCTATGACCTTTCTCTTAGTTTTATTTCTTCTTTTGGTTTTATTTAAAAACTTTTTTCTCTTTATACTTAGTTTTTCAATGTCCCACTTTTCCATACGCAGGATTTTTTCTAATGATGTTTTATCTAAAGATTTACATATTTTGTTATGATCGCATAATTCCTCTATGGTCATTTTATAAAAAGGCTTTGGTGGTTTATACAATATTGAGCCGTATTTCAGGGTTTCATACATATAATTAAATTGATATAAAATTAATTATATGATTTAAACATAAAAACAATGGAAAATCATTATAATGTTGAGAATTATCATTTAATTACCAATAGACGATTACAAAAAGAAGTAATAGCTCTGTATCAATATGAAAATCACATATATTCGCAATTTATAAAAAATATAAAACCCATGTTTGATAACGATGATATTTCATTAAGTATATTAGAATCAAATAAACTTTCTTTCACATTATTTTATAAAGCTAAATATGCTATACAAATAACAATGAATATACCTAGAGAATACCCATTCCGACCACCTACATGTAAATTAAACACAAATAATGATTATGTGGAACAACTAGTTAAAATGAATAATCAGGTTTATAATTTTCAAGTACATTCTGGAAATAATAATGAATGCTTTTGTTGTAAAAGTTTAACCTGTAGTAATAATTGGGGACCAAAAAACAATTTAGTTGATATGTTAAATGAAATACATGAAATGTTTGGGTTAATTAATAATAAAGTGGATAAAATATTAATTAAAAAGATTAATAATAAAAATATTATGTCGAAAATTTTAAAAGAAAAACTTGGATATGATATAATGTAGTTATTTATTGTAGTAATATGTAGATATTGTTAAAAATAAAGCAACGCTAAAAACGTACATATATTTCTTTTTTTGTCTTATTTGTTCTTTATTTATTATTGCCTTTGGTTTGTAATTTTTGTAATATTCTTCTAAACTTTCATAAAAACTTCCCGTATTTAATTCTAATTTTTTATTTATTTTATTAAATACAAAGTGTATCCATTTCATAAAAGATGTTTTAGAATTTAGATATGGTTGAACAGGAAAGTCATCTAGAATCTGGCGCATAGTATTGCCAATGGGTTCTTCGGGAAAAAAGACCGGTAAGTTTTGTACTAAACTATAATATTTTCTTATTGTTATTTCATTTGGATTTTTTGGATAATAAAGAGCGATTGTTTGTAATATAAATTTTAGTTGTGGCAACCAAATCTCGTATTTTAATTTCATTATATAGATAAAAATATTAAAAGATTAAACATTAAACATATTATAATGAATTCAATATCGCGACAACATAGAAATACACAATTTTGTAATAATTGTGGTAAGTCAGGTCATTTATTTTCAAATTGTAAAAAACCAATTATAAGTTCAGGAATTATATCATTTTGTCATAAAAACAACAAATTGTACTATATCATGATTTGTAGAAAAGATTCTCTCGGATTTGTTGATTTTTTAAGAGGCAAATATAATTTAAATAACATATCACATATTTCTAAATTAATAGATGAAATGACGAACGGTGAAAAGAAAATGTTGCTGACAAAAACCTTTAGCGAACTCTGGTTTTATTTATGGGGTAATTTTGTTGGACATCAATACAAATCTGAAGAAAAAATATCAAGAGAAAAATTTAATATTTTGACAGAAGGATTAACAAATGGAGAAACACTTAAATCTATAATACAAAATTCCAAAACAAAGTGGGTTGAACCAGAATGGGGGTTTCCAAAAGGACGAAGAAATAGTGGTGAAAATGATATTAAATGCGCCATTAGGGAATTTATAGAAGAAACTGGTTGTAAAAGATATTCGTTAAATATTATTGAAAATATATTACCATATGAAGAAATATTCACAGGCTCAAATTTTAAATCGTATAAGCATAAATATTATATAGCATATATGAAAAACAACATTAATTTAAATAATTATCAAAAAAGTGAAGTAAGTAAAATAAAAGTATGTGATATAAATGAAGTTCTTACTCTAATAAGACCATATAGTTTAGAAAGAATTAAGATTATTAAAAAGGTAGATAATATTTTAAAAAAATATAATTTAATAAACTTTAAATAAATATATATATTATTAATGAAAGGTGGTCAAAAAAGAACAGGTACACGAATAACATTTTTATTAAAAAAAAAGATTATTACCCCAAGTACCGATAAGCTGTATTATAGAAATAAAATTGGTGATGAAGCCACATTTTTTACAATATATCCCAATGGAGTTTTAAAAAAAAATATAAATAATGAACATTTTTTTCAGGAATCTGAATATTATCCATTAAAAATAAATGACCAGGGTAGTGAAAATATATTAGATATACCGGAAAATATAAATAAAACACCAGAAGAGGCTATATTAAAACATTTAAATAAAATAAAAAATCTTGATAAGGGTAAACATGTTCTTAATAAACTTTTTTTTATTTACAACGATAAGCATTATAAATTACAAAATTTAGCGAAGGGTAGTATTAAAGTACAAAATACCAATAACAAATATAGAATACCATGGAAGAAAAATAAAAAAAGAATTGAAGGTATAAAAAAAAATAAAAAAAATAGTGACCATAATACCTATTTGAGATATTTTGATAATTCAGACATAGATGGTAATATATATCTTATTGAACCTACGAATTGGAGTTACAATAAACTAAAAACTTTTATAGAAGATATAAATTCGGGTGAAATTAAAATTAAAATAAATACTGGCGGTGAAAGTAAATCCGAGCCTGCTGAACCCGACGAGCCCGATGAGCCCGATGAGCCTACTGAGCCTGCTGAGCCTGCTGAGCCCGACGAGCCAGCTGAGCCCGACGAGCCAGCTGAGCCCGACGAGCCTGCTGAACCCGAAGATGAAATAAAATCCATTTATAATAAAATTATATCAGGAGTTAATTTGACAGAATATATAGAGATATCAAAAAAAAGACTTAGTAAATTAGTTAAAAATATCGATTATGGTGTAAAACAATTTAAAAATCGTTCCAAAACTAAAGATGAAATGCGATCATTATTTGGAAATAATTCTTTTATTAGAGCTGCCATTGTTAAAAATGAAAATGATTATGTTAAATATTATTTATTTAAAGCAAATAATTGGGCTTCTCGTGATGATGATTTTGAACTTTTCGTTAACAAATATTTGAAAAAAGATATGTTAGATGAAAGATATCGAATAGTATTGGAAAAAAATGAATCATATGAAGAGGTGATAGAAGAGGTACCAGAAAAGGCAGAAGAAGAGGTACCAGAAAAGGCAGAAGAAGAAGAAGAGGTGCCAGAAAAGGCAGAAGAAGAGGTACCAGAAAAGGCAGAAGAAGAAGAGATACCAGAAAAGGCAGAAGAAGAAGAAGAGGTGCCAGAAAAGGCAGAAGAAGAGGCGGATGGTGGAGAATCTAAAAAACAAAATAAGACATCTAAAAACCCCACATCTAAAAAAACAATATTTAAAAGCATCAAACCTTCAAATAAACTATCTATTGTTAAGGAGTTTAAAAATGAAGAAAAATGTAATAAAATTATAGAAGAATTTAAGAATAAAGAATTAAGCATTGACGACCCAAATTACAAGAAATACAAACATTGTATCGAAGGAATTAATGTAAAAAGGTTAAAAGAAAATGATAACAATGGTTTATATCCACATTTAGATGATGAAGATTTTAACAGAAAAATCTATTTAAAAAAAGAATTCAATGAAACAAAATATGATAATATAAATCCCGAAGTCGATTTTGAAAATATAGAAGAAAAGGTAGATAAAATGTGTAAAAGAGATGAATTTCAATTATCACCGCATCAAATGTTTGTGCGAAATTTTCTTTCATTTCAAACACCTTACAATAGTTTACTTATATATCATGGATTAGGCACGGGTAAGACATGTTCAAGTATTACAATAGCCGAAGAAATGCGTGATTATTTAAAACAAGTAAATATTAAAAAAAAAATAATTGTTGTAGCTAGTCCAGTTGTACAAGAAAATTATAAAATACAATTGTTTGACGAAAGAAAACTCAAAAATATAGGCGGTATTTGGGATTTAAAATCGTGTGTGGGAAATAGTTTACTTAGAGAAATCAATCCAATTAATTCAAGTGTTAGTCGTATCAATGTAATCTCAAAAATAAGAAAAATAATAAGAAATTGGTATATTTTCATGGGGTATACAGAATTTTCAAATTATATTACAAAGCTTTCAAATAAATTTAAAATTAACGATGAAGAAAGCAAAGTAGAAAGACGAAGAAAGCAACTTTTGATTAAAAAAGAATTTTCGGAGAGATTAATTATTATAGATGAAGTACAAAATATTAGAAGTATAAAAAAAATGAAAAAAAGTTCAAATAACTTTTTAGAATTAGTAAAATATGCCGATAATTTAAAATTAATTTTACTAACAGCTACACCTATGTATAATGACCCTCAAGAAATAATTTGGTTATTAAATTTAATGAATATAAACGACAACAGAGTACCAATAAGTATAAGAGATGTATTTAATGATGAAGGTAACTTACTTGTTGGGAATAATGGTGAGCAAATTGGTAAAGAAATACTCGAAAGAAAAATGCGTGGATATATTTCTTATGTTAGGGGTGAAAACCCTTTTACATTTCCAAATGCTATCTATCCGGCAGATTATGACGACCCAAATTCATTAAAATATATGTTAACAACAGATTGGACATATCCTTCTTTTCAAATCAATGATACTGAAATTACTCAACCTATAAAACATTTAGATTTATTTGTTACCGATATTGGTAGTGTTCAAAATGATATGTATTTATTTTTAATAGATAAATTAAAGAAAAAATTTCCAATATTAAAACAAAAAAGAGTAGGAATACAGTATACTATAACTGACTCACCATTACAACTTTTAAATTTTGCTTATCCACACCCTGATTTTAATACTGAAAATGCGGATAGTATTGATATTAAAGATTTATATGGAAAATCTGGATTATCTAGAATTATGAATTATAACGAGCGGAATAAAAGAAATTTTGAATATAAACCAGAAACGTTATCAAAATTTGGTAGAATATTTTCCAAGGAAAAGATAGGGAAATATAGCGGCAAGATATCTAAAATGTTGGAAATTATTGAAAAATCAAAAGGAATTGTTATTTTGTATTCACAATTTATAGACGGTGGTTGTGTTCCATTAGCTTTAGCTCTAGAAGAAATGGGAATGAAGAGATATACTAGTCAGTTGACACTTTTTAAAAAAAATCCAAATGAAGAAATAGACGCAGTTACAATGAAAAAGAAAGCCGATTTCATTCGCGAAAATCCTAAAAAAATATTTTATCCTGCGAAATATGCGATGATTACAGGTGATAGTTATTTATCACCCAACAATAAAAAAGAATTAAAGGCCACTACGGATGCAGAAAACATTAACGGCGAGGTTATTAAAGTAATTATTATTTCAAAAGCGGGTAGTGAAGGTTTAGATTTTAAAAATATTAGACAAATTCATATATTAGAACCATGGTACAATTTGATGAGACCATCACAGGTAATAGGAAGAGGCATAAGAAATTTAAGTCATTGTAGTTTACCGTATAAAGAAAGGAATACACAATTGTTTTTATATGGGACAGAATTAAATAACACCAATATGGAGCCAATAGATTTATATATGTATAGGCTAGCTGAGAAAAAGGGTATTAAGATCGGAGCTGTTTCTAGAATTATGAAAGAAAATGCGGTAGATTGTTTGTTAAATAGACCACAAACGCAACTTTACAAAAGTCTAATAAATAAAAAGGTTGAGCAAGAAATATCTACAGGAGGGACAATATCTTATGCTTTAGGCGATGAAGAATATAGTTTGGCATGTGATTTTATGAAGTGTGCGTATGAATGTAAAAACGCAGTTACCGATGAAGATATAATAGATACTACAACTTATAATGAAAGATTTTTAATTATAAACAGTGAAATAATAATAAAAAAAATAAAAAAATTGTTTAAAGAAAAATATTTATATACAAAAAACGAGTTAATTAAATATATTAATCAAGAAAAGGAATTTCCCATAGAGCAAATTAATTCCGCATTAGATTATTTAATAAATAACCCAAATGATTATTTAATTGATTTAGTAGGTAGACTTGGTTATCTAAAGAATGTAAATCACTATTATTTATTTCAACCATATGATTTATCGGAAGCAGCAAAGCTAACTAATTATAAATTAAAACATCCCATATCTTTAAAACCACAAAAATTAACATTTAGATTAAATAACAAAATTTTAGATGATATTGAAAGCGATGTTCTAGATAAAAATATAATAGCTAATATATTAAATGGAAAATTTAAAAAAATCAAATCTTATAGTGTTTCAAATGATATGATAGATTTTGAAAAGGGGCGAGATATTAAAAAGTCACGTGAATACCTTATTGGACAAAGTATTTATAATGTTAAAACAGAGTTATTAAATGATGATGGTGGTGATGATGGTGGTGATGATGATGATGATGGTGGTGATGATGGTGGTGGTGATGATGATGGTGATGGCGATGGTGATGGTGGTGATGATGGCGATGATGATGGCGATGGCGGTGATGATGATATTGGTAGTATTTTATTTAGTTTTATTGTATACCATATTTTAGATAGATTAGATTATTCCAGTATAATTAAAGTTCTCGATATCATGAATAATGGTCGCAGTGTTATAGAAAATACAAAAAGTATTGGTGGAGAAAGTAAAACACATTCAAATATATTTGACAATGAATTTATTCCATTTATAAATATGTTTTTTGACACACATAAAATAGGCGAAAATATATATGTATTTAAAAATTATAAATCAAAAAATAATTTTTCCGTAGTTTCAGTTGATAGTAATAATAAAATAATACCCGAAAAAATAAATACTAAAATAAATAAAATGATTTATGAAAGATATAAATTAAATAAATTAGATATTAATAATGAATTTGGATTTATGGGAAGACATCATAATAGTTTTATATTTAAAATAAAAAATTTGGATATTAAAGAAAAAAATAACACCGGTAAAATATGCAGAGGTAATAAAAAAGAGTTGCTTAGAAAACTAAAATCATTGTATAAAAAAAAATATAAAAAAGTTATTTATGAAGACGAAACTATTAAAATAAAGCCAGAAAAGATTTGTTTTGAAATAGAATTGTTGTTGAGATATTATGACTTTATATCATCAGAAAGTAAGAGATGGTTTTTTTCTACTATTGAAGAGATTTTTTATGATTTAAAAAAATATCCAAAAATGAATAAACAATCTGTTAAATTTTTAAATTAATTTTAAAGGAGGATTATTAAAAACTTTAATACCTTGAAAATAAATTGATTATTAATATTTATTATTATTTAAAATATATTATAAATATAATATACTAATGTCGCGGAAAAAAAATATCTCGACTATTTACTTTAAAAATGTTTTAGTACGTGAAATTAGTATACCTATTGTTAAGATTGGCTCAAATATTAAAAATATTATTAAAGCTAAACTGGTAAATAAATTAGAAGGTAAATGTTCAAAAGAAGGTTATATAAAAAATAGTAGTATTGAAATCTTAACGTACTCTAGTGGAATTCTAGAATGTGGTTTTGTCAATTTTCATGTTTCATTTGAATGTTTAATCTGTAACCCAGTTGAAGGTATGATTATAAAATGTAAAGTAAATAATGTTACAAAAGCAGGTATTCGTGCGTCGTATTATAATAATATTGAATCACCTATAACCGTTTTTATAGCTAGAGACCATTATTTTAATCAAGCAGCATTTGTTAAAGTTAAAGAAGATGATATTGTAACAACGAAAGTTATTGGTATTAGATTTGAATTAAATGATACTAACATATATATTATTTCTGAGTTAGTAAAAGTCACAAAACAGAAAAGTAAATCACAAAAAAAGTAAAAAGGGGGTAAAAAAAGGTAAAGAAATATAATAACTTAAAATAATTTATTATATTTTTTATTATAATGAATGACATTAATATTGACGAATTAAAAAGTTTAAGAAATATAATTGATAATATTGACGAATTCCATCATAAAGAAATTTTTGAAATCATTAAAAGGTATAATATGGATTATAGTAGAAATAAAAATGGTATATTTGTAAACATGAATAATTTATCGCAGCCAGTACTGAGTGAACTAAAAACCTATTTGCTTTATATCAATAAACAAGAGAAAACATTTAGTGATGTCGAAAAAATTAAGAACGAATTTAAGAAGGAATTTTTTAATACAATCGAAAAAAATATTATTGTAAAACAGAATAAAGATAGCACCAGCATTATTATTAATAATGAATGAGAATCTTAAAACAAGTCTTGAAAAATATTGTTTAAATAAAAAAAATATTTCAACAATATTACAGAATTCATTGCTTTTCATGGATTTAAAGCAAAAAAAGACGGAACTTAAACCTAAAAAGAAAAAGCAGCATAAAAAAATTCATGAAAATGATACATTGTTTTGGATTCTGTATATATTTGAAAATAGTTTTGATGTGTATGATATGATCGGGCGAGATAAATATTCTGTTGAAATGAAAGATAAAACAAAATATGTCGAACTAATTAAAGAAAATAAGAGCGAAATAAAACAACATAAAATAAAAATATCAGAATTAGAGAGTGATTTACTATATAGCAAGTCTATGAATATAAAGACTTTTTTTATTTTACTTGTTTTAAAAAAAATTAATTTAATTTATTACACTGATAAATTGTTTTTTGAACATAAAAGCTACAACAATGATAACACTATTATTATTTATCACGATAAACAAAATAGTGTTTTTAACCGTATTGATAATACTGATATTGAAAATATAAAATCAGAGAGATTAATTATAGAAAACATATCTAAACCAATAAGAGGTATATCGTATTATAAAGCTGAAAACATTAAGAATATATGTAAAAAACTGAATATTGGTATAATGAAAAATGCTACAAAAATGTTTACAAAGAAAGAGTTATATCAAAAAATAATTGGGTCAATTTAAGACCTTGGGAAATAAATTGATTATCATTTTAAAATTAAAAATAATCAATAGTAAATAAACATAAAATAATATTGTTTAAAATATATAAGAATGAGTAAAAGAAACTCAAGAAAACAAGAATATATCCAAGAATATAAATTAGAGGATTATATAAATGAATATTTAGAAAATAGAAACAATAGGGATGAATTGGAAATTCGTTTTGCTACAAAAACAAATTATAATCCTTTAAAAAAAATTACTTTTGATGGTTCTATACAAAAATTAAGATCGCTTGGTTTTGAAATCATAAGTGAAAATGCCTATCATTTAAATATTCAAAATGAATATATAAATCCTGGTACGGGGACAAATAGATTATCAAATATACGAACTACTATAGAAGGATTACATAATATTCAGAAGTATTGTAAAACAAATGTATTTAATATTGAAAATATACCCGAATATATCACTTTTATGCAGAAATTCCATAAAACGAAGGATAGGACAACAACCGAACGATATTTTCCAATTGATTACCATGACTGGGAATTTCGCGTAAATTATAAAGAAGAACGCACTTTAACGCCGAGTAACCCAACTTTAAATAATATTTTAAATAAATGGGCAGACTCTAAAAAAACATTTAGACTTATAAAAAGAACAACGTTAAAGCATCCTAATTTCCCCTATAAAATAGACTGTAGTATTTTAAAAACCTCTTCTTGGAATCCTAGAAAAAAATACTTGATTCCAACATATTCTATTCAAGAATCAAATGTATTTACCAATATAGAGCACTATGAGATAGAATTGGAATTAATTAATAATGAATGTTATAAATTTCAATCTTCAGAAGCTTTGAGCAGCGTTGTAAAAACAGGGGTTAAATTTATTTTGAGTGGTTTACAAAATACGAATTACCCGGTGTCTTATGAAGAAATAGATAATATAAGAAAGAAATATTTAGAATTAACTTTATCTGATTTCGCGTATAAAGAAATAGAAAATGATTCTTTTTACAATAAAAAAAAACGAAAGTCGAGAAAAAATTTCATAGGTCCATCGTCTATTAGCCTTGAAATGAATAATATTGTACCACTAACTTCTGAAGCAGCCACGATGGACAATATTAATCAACCATATTGTGTAACAGAAAAGGCTGACGGTATGAGAAAGCTTCTCTACATCGCAGAAAATAAAAAAGTTTATTTGATAGATATTAATTTACAGGTGGAATTTACTGGTTTAGTATGTAAAAATTTAGACTTTTTAAATACACTTATCGATGGTGAACATGTTATATATGATAAACGTGGTGAATACTTAAATACCTATTTATGCTTCGATATATATTGGCAAAGAGGCGAAGATTTAAGACTTTACCCTTTTGCCAAAATAGATAATTTAAAATATGAAACAAAAATATCCGAGAAAATTTTTAGATATAATGAACTAATGAAAACAGTAGCAAATTTTGACTTAGTTTCTGTATCCCAGAAGGAAGAAAAGATGTCAGTTAGTGTAAAGAAATTTTATTTAAATGATGTTAATGAACCGGGTAGTATATTTAGAAAATGTAATAAAATATTGGAGGATGAAAAAAATGGTTTATTCCCATATGAAACAGATGGATTGATATTTACACCAATAAATAAAAGTGTTGGTTCGAGGAAATTGGGTGTTTTGGGTAAAACAAAAACGTGGAATCTTAGCTTTAAATGGAAACCACCACAATTCAATACTATAGATTTCTTGGTAACCACGAAAAAAAATGAAAACGGTACTGATTTTGTAGGAAATATATTTAATGATGGTGTTGATTTATCTAAGGATAAACAAATCACATCTTTTAAAACAATTATATTACGTGTCGGATTTGACGAAAAAAAACATGGGTTTATCAATCCATGCGAAGACTTACTACAGAATAATATAAGTAATAACAATAATAAATATGACTATAAACCTGCGCCATTCTATCCAACTGACCCTACACCTGATTTCCCAATTCACATATGTAATATACCTTTAAAGAAAAATAAAGAATCTTTAAAAATGCTTACCGAAGATGGAAAACAGGGATTCTCAGATAATATGATAGTAGAATTTAGATTTGATAAAGATGCTGATGAGAATTGGCAATGGAAACCTATTCGCGTCAGATACGATAAAACTACCGATTTAAGGAGCGGTGGTAGAAATTACGGTAACGCATATCATGTGGCGCAGAGTGTTTGGAGATCTATTAATTATCCCATCACGGAAGAAATTATTAAAACAGGAGAAAATATTATTCTATCAAATAATGATGAAAATGTGTATTATAATAGAAAATCAAAGGAAACAAATACGAAAGCTTTGAGAGATTTTCACAATAAGTTTGTTAAAAAAAGACTCATTAATTCTGTATCAAAAAAGGGTGATATTTTAATGGATATGTCTGTTGGTAAAGCGGGTGATATTCAAAAATGGTTGGATTCTAAATTAAGTTTTGTTTTCGGTATTGATTTTGCAAAAGATAATATTGAAAATAGAATGGATGGTGCGTGTGCCAGATATATTAAAATGAAACGTAAAATGAGAAATATGTTTGACGCCATGTTTATCCATGGTAATTCCAGTTTAAATATTAAGAATACAATGGCGGCCTTTACACCAAAGTCAAAAATGATACTTAATACTATTTATGGAAAGGGGGCAAAAGACCGCGAAAAGCTAGGAGAAGGATTATACAAATGTTGGGGGAAAGGGGGAAATGGCTTTGATATTATATCAAATCAATTCTCGATACATTACTTCTTTCAAAACAATAGAACATTAAATGAATTTTTAAGAAATTGCTCTGAAAATTGTAAAATAGGTGGATATAGTGTGGGAACGTGCTATGACGGTCGTAAAATATTTGATAAGCTTAAGCAAAAAAAACAGGGTGAAAATATATTTCATTTAAAAGATAACAAAAAGATTTGGTCTATCACAAAAAAATATGGAAATGCTACATTCGATAATGATGAAAGTTGTTTGGGATATACCATTGATGTATATCAGGAGTCTATCAATAAAAATTTCGAAGAATATCTAGTTAATTTTGATTATTTTATTACAATGATGATTAAATATGGATTTGCTCTACTAAGTAAAGATGAGGCAACCGAATTGGGTATGCCGTCTTCGGTTGGTAGTTTTGAAAATTTATACAATCAAATGACAGTTGAAAACGAAGGTAGTAGAATAAAACGTTCATTTATTGGGAGCGCATTAAACTTATCCGATGAAGAAAAAGATATTAGCTTTTTAAATAATTATTTTGTATTTAAAAAAATAAGAAATGTTAATATTCAAAATGTATTTGAAATTGAAATGGCGAAAACCGAACATAAAAACTTTGACGGCGCACGAAAATCAAGAGATATGATTCGTGATATCATGGCACAACGAATACAACGGGTATTTATTAGAAAATTCAAAAAGAAGTTTTTATTACCGAGTAATTAATATTAATATTTAAACGATTTAAATTTAAAACATTTAAATATTATAGTAAATATGACTTATTTTAAATTAGCGACAAATGTTCATAGAAATATAAGCGATAAAGATATCAAGCTTAAAATAGAAGAGACCAGGGATATTAAACAGAAATGTAGTTATAGTTTATCAACGTATCTAAAAGAAACAAAAAAACACATTGATAACGTTTATGATAGATGGGATTCTATTAAAATTTACACTAATCCATATGAATTTATCCATACAATAGTACCCAATACAAACATGTCGGTTAGTCAATACAAACCAATATCTCGCGCTTTTTACAAATTAATAGAAATATACAATTTATTTAATATCACAGATTATAAGCATCCAATTAATACATTTCATTTAGCAGAAGGACCTGGTGGTTTCCTAGAAGCTACTAAATATATTAGAAAAAATGACAATGACACTTATAATGGTATGACTCTTATTGATAATAATTCTAGTGTACCCGGGTGGAAAAAAAGTAAGCATTTATTAAATAGCATTAAAAATATACACATCGAAAAGGGAATTGACGATAGGGGAGATTTATTTAATGAAGAGAATTTTAAGTATTGTTGTCAAAAATATAGGAAAAAGTTTGAAATCATAACTGGAGATGGTGGTATAGATTTTTCTAGTGATTATAATCAACAAGAAAAGACCGCGGCGAGACTTATTGTTACACAGATTTTTTACGCACTATCTTTACAAAAGAAAGGTGGTACTTTTATACTTAAAATGTTTGATATTTTTAATAAAACTTCAATGGATTGTTTGTATATTCTCACTCTATTTTATAAAAAAGTTTTTGTGGTAAAACCATACACAAGTAGATATGCTAACTCAGAAAAATATATTGTTTGTATGGATTTTACCGATAATGTATCTAATCAAATTAAATATAAACTATGGGGTACATTAAAAATATTAAATAATATAGATTTTAAGGTTTACAATATTAATTCACTATTGGATATTAATCATAATTTACATTTTACAAATTCCCTGGAAGAAATAAATATTATTTTAGGTCAAAGACAAATAGAAAATATATTATTTACCATAAAAATTATCAATAATAATGATAAATATAGTAAGGAAAAACTAAATAAATTAAAGCAATCAAATATAAACAAATGTATAAAATGGTGTGAAAACAATAATATTTCCACGAATAAATTTAAAGATATATTAACGCCAAAAAACATATTTTTAAATAAATAAT
>Ga0209632_10000902_pt1 | contig 30796 bp, 27 predicted proteins | sample COG_10_FD_184754 | JGI IMG/M metagenome (GOLD analysis project Ga0209632, IMG submission 184754) | Pelagic Microbial community sample from North Sea - COGITO 998_met_10 (SPAdes) (version 2) | ecosystem: Environmental > Aquatic > Marine > Neritic zone/Coastal water | place: Helgoland, sampling... | reverse complement strand
AGTGCAGGGTAGCTAAGTATGGAAGAGATAACTGCTGAAAGCATCTAAGCGGGAAACTCACCTCAAAACTAGTTCTTCCTATAGAGCCGTGGTAGACCACCACGTTGATAGGCTGGATGTGGAAGCACAGTAATGTGTGTAGCTGACCAGTACTAATAGCTCAATTGGCTTGATTTATGCACTGAAAAAAATTTTTAAAATATTGAATAGATAATATTAAAACTGAAAAAATACCTGATTAAGTATGAATTATTACCTAATAAATAAAAAATAAACTTAAATTTATCAAATTGTTTTAAATTATCATTTTTTTGATAGAAATTTTGATAAGTACTTTTAATTTTAAATGAATATTCTCGGAATCAATTATTTAAGCGAATCTTCCATATGCTTAGTAAATAATGGAAAACTTAAGTTTGCAGTTAGTGAAGAGAGACTTAACAGAATAAAGAATTGGTATGGAAACCCATACAATTCTATAGATCATTGTTTAAAGGAAAATAAGCTCAATTTATCAAAAATAGATATAATTTCTACTCATGGTACCTCATCATATTCCACTAAAGAAGCCTCACCACACAAAGAGTATTTAGTTGCCATTAAAGAAATAAATAGATCAAGTTTAAGTAAAAAAAATAAAAGTTTTCTAATTGGTCAATTAAAATTTAGAGAAGTTAAAGAAAAAAAAGCTTATTTAAGAAATAAAAAATTAATAGACGAAATTAAGAAAAAATTTAAAAAAAAGATAGAAATTTTTGATCATCATCTATGTCATGCAGCGTCTGCTGCATTTTTTTCAGGATGGAAAAACTGTTTAGTTTTAACAATCGACGGCTATGGAGATTCTTCAAGTTCCAAGTTATTTGAATTTAAAAATAATAAATTTAATCAGTTGAGATCTGCTTCTATTCTGAACTCATTAGGTTATTTTTATGGCTCAATAACCAAATATTTAGGCTTTAAGCCCCAAAGACACGAAGGGAAGATATTAGGCTTAGCGGCCTACGGGAATCCCAATAAAGCTTATGGGATTATGAAAAAATTAATTTATTTTGATAAAAAAAAAAAGAACTTTAAAGGAGGGTTTAAAAATGGCTATCTACCTCTATTTGATAACGAATATTATAAAAAAATTTTTAAAGGATATAGCAAAGAAGATATATCAGCAGCTGCACAAAAAAGATTAGAAGAGGTAGTTTTGTCATATGTGAAAAGTATTAACAAAAAAAATTATAGGTTGGCACTGGCAGGAGGTGTTTTTGCAAATGTAAAGTTGAATCAAAAAATAAGCCAACTTAAAAATGTTAAAGAGGTATTTATTTTTCCTAATATGGGCGATGGTGGTTTATGTGTTGGAGCTGCTGCATTGTCTTATAATCTCAAGACTAAGAAAAATCTTAAAAAGATAAAAAACATATATCTGGGAAAAGAGTTTTCTAATTTAGATATATTAAAAGCTATTAAAAAATTTAAATTAAAATATTTAATGGGAAGTCAAATTAATAAAATTGTTGCTAAAAAATTGTACGAAGGGAAAGTCGTTGCTTTATTTAATGGAAGGATGGAGTTTGGACCAAGATCACTTGGGAACAGAAGTATCCTTAGTAGAGCAACGGATCCAAATATAAATCAAACATTAAATAATAAATTAAAAAGAACAGAATTTATGCCTTTTGCTCCAATAACTTTATCTGAAAATTTTGAGGAAATGTACATTGGTGCAAAAAAAAATAAAAAAGCATGTGAATATATGACTATTACTTTAGACTGCACTAAGAAAATGAAAAAAATTTCCCCGGCTGCAATACATGTGGACGGAACTGCAAGACCTCAGATTGTAAATAAAAAAGAAAACCCCAGGTTACATAAAATTTTAAAAAATTATTTTATAATTTCAAACATTCCAAACTTGATAAACACCAGCTTTAATATGCACGAGGAACCTATAGTTTATTCTCCTAGTGATGCACTAAGAGGTTTCTTGCAAAGTAAAATTGATTATTTGTATATAGGTAATTATTTAATATCAAAGGATCAATAAATATCTCTTAAATAAATTGGAGAGTTTTTCTCTATATTTTTTTTTGCTCTTTTTTTTAATACTTTTTTAACATTTGAAGATCTTATGCCAATTATTGGTCTTAAAGATTTAATATTTTCTATAGAAAATTTTTGATTTTTTAATATTTTTTCTTTAGCAAACAATGATCTTTTATGATTAGTAAATTCATTATCATTTTTATAACTATTAATCTTTCTTAATGCTTTAAAATAAATTTCACTTTTTTCTCTTAAATTTTTAAGTTTTTCAGGTGTTATAGAAAATTGCGAGTCTAATGATTTTGTCTTTTCTAACATAAAGTGTTTTTCTATCGCAACAATTCCAAGAGGTACGGAAGCAAGAGAAGTATCAATATCATTAGTATGATCGGATATACCAATCAGATTTTTTTTGAAAACCTTTTTCAGATTTAAGATTCTCCCAAGATCGGCATTATTACTATTTGTAGGATATTCTGTTACACAATGCAGAATTATAACTTTATTATGATATTTATTAATTATCTTAAGTGTTTTTTTAATGTCTTTTAACTTAGATGCACCAGTAGAGAGTATTATTGGTTTTTTTGTTTTTGCAATTTTTTTTATTAGCATCTCATCATCATTTTCTAATGATGCTATTTTGTAAAATTCTACATTTTCTTTTTCCAGTAAGTCTACTGCTCTTAGACTAAAAGGTGTGCTGAACAGGGTAATTTTTTTTTTTTTTGCTAATTTAAAAGCATCTCTGTGCCATTTAAATGGAGTTTGAGTTTTTTTATAAATATCCCATAAATACTTACCTTTCCATATACCCTTTTTAATTTTAAATTTTTCTGTTCTAGAATTTACCGTAATGTCTTGAGGTTCATAGCTTTGTATTTTTACCACGTCAGCACCTGCAATGTGAGCCTTTTCAATTAACTTTAAAAATAATCTTTTATTTCCACAATGGTTGGCTGAAATTTCTGCAATAATAATAGGCCTATTATTTTTAGAAAATATTAAATTTTTATTAATTTTTATCATAAAGAAATATATTTAAATAAAGCAAATATTAATGTAAGTATATGGAAAGTTTGCTTAATAATAAAAAAAATTCTTATTAATTGATTAGTTTAAAATATTTAAATAAAGATAGTAAAAAATATTTTATATGAGATTTGATAATCCAATCTATAATCACAATTTTAAAAATCGGTATGATATTGCTTCTTTTGAAGAATTAAAGAATGAGTATAGGCAAAATAGAAATATAGACTGCTCATATTTAAAAAAATACTTTCAAAATAATAATTTTGAAAAATTTAATCATGAATTAGAAAATATAATTAAACTATCTTATGCAAATAAGAAGAGGGATCCTCATGAAATTGAACATTATATAAAGTGGAAGAATAAACTAGATAGATATTTTAATTTTTATCAAAATTTTAAAGTCAATTCTCTTAAGATACGTGGAAATAAAAATTTCAATGATTTATATAATAATGGTTTTAGTTTTCATGAAATTCCCCAAAAAAATATTCAATTTATTAAAAATAAATTATCAAAAAAAATTAAAAAGCTTTTTGAAAAAAAAAGTTTTGTTAAAGAGGGCATGCAAGACAATTATGAAAGAAGAGAGATTTTAAATAAAAAATGGCTTGATATCTTAAATAAGGTTTATGAAGAAGAGGGAATATTATCTGCAATAAGAGCCTATTATAATAAAAAAGATATGAAAGTTGAAAGCGCTTCTTTACGAATACTTACCGACGAAGATGTAAGTCCTTTACAATTTTTGAGAGACTGCAAAACTGTACCAAAGCATACAAATTTGCATACAGACCCACTCGAAGGCTACATGACTTCAATCATTTATCTATCTGACGTCAAAGAAGGTGAAGGAGGCACTCAGTTTTTTCCTAAATCTCACAGATATATGTATGATGATCTGCAAGAAATTTTTGCCAGAAGCGTAAGTACTGGAAATTATTGTTTCAATGAATATTCAAGGGCAGTATTATTTAGACTACCAAAGTTTTTAAGAGTTACAAAGAATTGGGGTAGGTTAGTAGAAAAGGGATCTAAAATGGAGAAATATTTAGATAGAAATATGGTTCACTTCATAAGTAAAAAAAATGGAAATTGTTCAATATTTGAAGCAGGCGCAATATTACACAATGCAATTGTTACCAAAGGCAAAAGGATAGCTATCCAAGTTCTGTTTCATTAACCGGTTTAGTTTTTTAGATTTATGATTATATTTATTCCTATTGAAGTAAGCTTAAGAGAAAAAGTACATAGAATTTTTTTAGCATATCAAATTTTAAAATATACAAATTTTAAAGTAATTATTGGAGGACAACGATACCTGAATCAAAAAATTAAAAATTTTAAAAATTGTATATGGTTGGATAAACACACATTTCATGAAAGACTAAACATTGATAAAAGCAATTACGTGATATGTTTAGACGAAGAGGGCCCCATATCATTTGCCCAAGACTTTGGAAATCAGGCATTGTATTCTAAGTTTTATATTGGTCTTTTAGATTCAATAATTCTTTGGGGGAAAAAAGATTTTGAAAAAATCCCTCACTTAAAAAATTCCCCTATTCATATAGAAGCCTTAGGGCATCCAAAATTTGATTTATTAAAAAGTAAGTATGTCAATATTTTTGACAAAGAAGTCAATATCATAAAAAAAAAGTATAAAGACTTTGTTTTTATTCCAGGAAGTTTTGCTCTAGAAAACAGTATTAACCTAGAATCAACGTATGTAAAAATTTGGGCAAAAAAAACTAAAATTAAGAAAAAAAAAATTATAGAAGATCAAATTAGATATTCTAATTTAGAAAGAGAAAATTATATAAATTTTTTAAAGCTTATAAAGAAGCTAGCAATCGAAAATCCCAATATAATATTTATTTTTAGAAAGCATCCTACAGAAGACCATAAAAATGTGACTAATTTGCTTGGAAAGGTTCCAAAAAATTTAAGATTAATAAATAAATTTACTGTTACTCCTTGGATAATTGCTTGTAATTATTATTTACATTCTGGTTGCACCACAGCTATAGAGGCTGCAATTTTAAAAAAAAAAATCATACTTCATTCAACAAAAGCACTTTCTGAAAACTCAAGATTTAAAATGTTTAAATTTTCAAATCTAAACTTCACAGATGACAACAAGTGTTTATCTTTTTTTAAAAACATTAATAAAAAAAAATTTACATATAAAGTCAAAAATATTAGCAGCTTTATTTACAACAGCAATGAAACAAAATTTTTTTATAAAAAATTTATTCAATTTATTAAAAAAATAAATTTAAAAGAAGCTTCATTGATTGAATATAGGGAGGAAAAGCGAAATAACTTATTTAAGATATTTAATGCTACTAGAAATATTATATTTAAAATATTATCTATTATTAAAAATAAGATTTTCATAGAAACTTTTCTCATGAAATATTTGCCTGAGAAACACATCTTTGGAAAAAAAGCAGCGTTACGAAAATTTAAAAATTTAAAAAAATTAGAGATAAATAATTTGATTTTAAGATTAAATAGTTCAAATAAAATTAAGATTAAAGTAAAAACAACAAAAATATCCAATTCGGTTTATAAACTTGAAAGGATTTAAATCACAATATGACATTATAGATAATTATGATTTTATACTCTCATTGCTTGATATTTTAGACATATTTATAAATTTAATTTAAACTCTTTCTTTATTTAAATTCATTATATGATAATTGTTTAGGAAATAAATTCTAATTTATATAAAATATATGAAAGTATTATTAGTAGCTCCATACCGCCCAGCACTCACAAGTTTAACAGATACTTCATTCAAACTGCCCTCAGAGGCTCTTTTAATTTTATATGCAGTTTTAAGACAAGCTGGACATGAGCCTATTATGAGAAACTACACAAACAACGTTGTAGAAAAAAAACCAGATCCTAAAAAATTTTCACATGATGATATTAAGGAAATACTCGATAAAGAACAGCCTCCTCTTGTAGGACTTACATGTTTGTTTAGTGGAGACTTCCCTTATGTTATTGATTTAGCAAAGATGATTAAAAAACATTCACCTAATGTAAAAATTATTACAGGAGGGATACATGCAACTACATACCCTAATGAAATTTTATCAAATCTTCCTGAATTTGATTATGTAGTCTTAGGAGAAGGCGAACGCCAATTGATTGAAATAACAAATCGTTTAGAAAAATCTGATGTAGGAAATCTAGAAGATATAGCAGGTTTTGCCTTCAGAGATGCAAAAGGAAAAGTAAAAATTAATACAAAGCAAGAATTAGCTGATTATGAAAATTTACCAATGCCGGCTTGGGATCAACTTGATTTTTCAGAATACGAGATTGATCTAAGCACCTATCATAATCCAAAAAATCATAATCTTAAAAATATAGTAAGTGTTTTTTCTGAAAGAGGTTGTCCATTTAAATGTACTTTCTGTGACCTTTACATGATTCAAGGAAGAAAATTAAGAAGACTTCATCCAGCAAGCTTTGTTGGTAAATTAGAATATTTGGTTAATGAGAAAGATCAAAGATATTTTACTATTCAAGATGATAACTTTATAGTTGATAATCGACACGTTATAAATATTTGTAATGAAATAGTGCGACGTGGACTTGATATACAATTTGAAATAGCTGGAGGGTATGTAAATAGTTATAATGATGATGTAGTAGTAGCTTTAGCCGAAGCAGGTATGGTTTCAACTGTTTTGAATATTGAGCATGGCAACGAATACATGCGGAATGAAATAATTAAAAAATCCATTACTCACGATAAAATATTTCAAGTTGTGGAAAGTATAAGAAAACATAATGTCCAAATTGGTACTAACTGGATAATGGGGTTTCCTGAAGATACAAATGAAACTTTACAAGATACATTCAACATGATTGAACAAATTAAACCAGATAGAGCCGCAGTTGGTGTGTTAACTCCTTATCCGTCAACTCCTATATTTGAGCAATGTTTTCGAGATGATCTATTTGTTGATAAAACAATTAAGAGAGATCAATTTTGGAATAATTCATTTAGACCCCATCAAGATAAACCTATAATTAAACCCTACAATATGACAACAGATGAATTACTTGTATGGAAACAAAAATTTGTAGAAATTAAATATAAATATTTTGGTCACCATAACAAGGAGTTTAAAATGCCAGTAGGCTATTCTCGAAACGAAAAGGGCATTGTTGTTAGAGACCAAAGTGAAGCTGCCACCTTAAGTCAATAATTTATATAATTAGTCCAGTAATAATACTTTTGTTGCTACCTTTAATTTCTAAAATTTTATTATATACATCATCATAGTGTTGTGCGGTAGCAATGAATATTTTTCTATCATCATTTTTTAAAATGGATGGAGAAAGTATAGTTTTATTATGCATTGTTTTTCCAATTTTGTTGATATCACTGTCAACCAAATCAAAATTAAGTATTTTTTTAAAAAAATCTGTTTTTTTTATAATCTCATTAGAGATTTCACCTGCTCCAAAAATTATCATATCGTTTATCAACTCAGGTTTTAATATTATTTCTTCTAATTTATTTACTTTTGAATAATCATTAATTTTTTTGATTTCATCATTAGTCAAAGACGTGAATCTATGCATAATATGATCATCTAAAAAAATTTTATTAATTTTATTTTTATAAAGATTTATAAATAGATACGTAATTGATTTAAGAAATTCAAAATTAAATTTTTCTTTTTTAAAATTTATACTTATTTGGTAATTGCATTCCTGTAAATTGTATTTTAAGCAATTCTGGACAAAAGACTCTAATTCATGTTCTTCCATGTTTTCTTCTGTAAAAATGTATTTTACAGTTATTTTGTTTGGATCAATTTTTGCATATTCTTGTAAATTTTCAAAAACGTTTAAAAACTTTGGTCTACCTCTGACTTTTTTAAATGTTTCTGGGGTTCCTGCGTCTATACTGGTTGTAATTTTAATAAGGCCTTTTTTTAAAAATTTTATAATGGGCTTACTAATTCTAACAGAATTTGTAAATACTCGGTGGTAAGTTTTTGGATTTGAATAGTTATTTATTTTATCTAAAATTTGTTCAAATGATTTATCAAGAGTTGGTTCACCCCCGCCCCATACAACTTGGTAGCAATCATCTAAAGAATTGTTATTGCTTAAATAAGAAATAAACTCAACAACATTATATTTAGATCTCTTTCCTCCCCAATAAATATCACTACAGTAATTACATCTTAAATTACAAACAGAATGATGTTCGATTGAAAGATGTTTAATTGCTGAGTTAAAAATTGGTTTTTCTTTTGTTTTCTTTAATAAAGGGCAACCTAAGCAATCTTCATTTTCGCCTTTTTGAATTTCATCAAAAATTTTTTCTCGTGCTTTTTTAATATCACCTGCAGAAGGTGTAACACCATCTTTAATATTAATAAGTTTTGCATCACCCCTCATTTTATCTTTGTGAAAAAATCTTTGACAACAAGATCTTATTTCATTGGGTGCAATATAAAGAGATTCTTCTAAATCTTGACAAGTTTTATACATTAAATAATATTTTTTTAGTAATTTTGTCTTTTTTTGATATCGGTTTAAATTTTTTATTAATAGAATTTTTATATAATTGTTTAATATAACTTACAAATACTTCTTTTACATGCTTTTTTAAATTTGAATTAATTATATTCTGGTATTCATTATAAAATTCTCCTCTAAATCTATATTGAATATCTTTATATAAATTTTTAAAAATTTTCAATTTTTTTTTTTTTAAGAATAATTCTATTGATTTAAATGCATTGAATTTAGATTTCAGATGGTTGAGTGTTATTTGAGAATTAGTAATCGAGTCAGAATCTTCTTTTTTAATATATATTTTTTTTGGATAATAGTTTATTTTTTTACTATTATAATAATGACACTTAAAAATAAAAAAAATGTCTTCATAAATATTTTTTAAAAAAAATAATTTATTTTTAATTAAAAAATCTTTTTTAAAAATTTTTCCAATGCACCACATATTGTTACTATTTTTGAAAAAAAGTTGAAGATTATCTTGACTATATCGAACGTTAGGACTTATTTTTTTTTTTGATTTTACATTTAAAAAAATAAAGTTATTGTTAAATTTTTTGCAATATTGAATCAAATCTTTTAAGTATTTTATTTCAATACAGTCATCTACATCTAAAAACATTATCAAGTTTGAATTTGCTTTTTTAATTCCTAAATTTCTAGCCACTCCAGGCCCCATACCTTTTTTTTTATTTGTATTAAAAAGTTTGATATTTTTTAAATTTTTGATCTTGCTTTTTAAAATAGTATTTGAGCCATCTATTGAATTATTATTTATATAAATTATTTGTATATTGGAATTTCTTTTAGATATTTCTAAAGAATCTTTTAAACTTTTATTAATAAACTTATTAGCATTATAAAAAGGTATTATTATTGAAAGATCAAAGATCATATTATAGTAATATCACCCATGAATGAAAAAAGAATTACTAACATTATAGTTTCTAAATTAAACAAAATCAAAAAGATAGAAAAAAAATACCTTAAAGATATTGATAATTTTAATTTTATATCATCAGGACATGCTGACTCTATTGAAATTCTTAAGTTTAATTTTGAAATAGAAAATAAATTTAAAATATCCATTAAACCCTCAGAAACTATTTTAAAAAATTTTGGAACAGTTAAGGGCTTACGTTCAATTATATTAAAAAGGATGTCTAAAGTTTCTAAGTAATTTAATTGTGTTTATTTTGCCAAGATTTGTTTTAGGAAACTTTTTTAGAAATATTATTCTATTTGGAAATTGAAATTTAGATAATTTTTTTAAACATATGTTTTTTATATAAGATTCATGAATTTCTTTATTTTTTATTATAAATAAAAAAATTAGGGTTTTATTTTTTAATTCTTTTCCTATGGCCGCTACTTCCTTTATATTTTTATCATTTATAAATACTTTCTCTATGTCCTCAGGATAAATAGTAATCCCGCTTCTTCTAATAACATTCTTGATTCTTGATTTAAAATATAAATAATTTTTTTTATCCATGTATCCTAAATCTCCAGTTTTGAAATAACCTTTAAAAAAGGACTCTTTATTTAGCTCTTTAGAACCATAATACATATTAAATTGGCCTGGTGTTTTACAAACAATTTCACCTACTGATCCGTGATCTAAAAATTTATTATTTTTTGATAAAATTTTAATTTTTATAGATTCATTATAACTTTTGCCAACACTTGATAAAAATCTCTTATTTTTAAAAATATCTAAATTTGTGACTGTTCCTATTTCAGCTGCACCATACATTTCAAATAGTTTGATTTTTTTTTCAAAAAGTTTTTTTTTTGCATTCGGCAATAATTTTGCAGATGTAGAGACAAGTCCTTTTTTTAAATGAAAATTTTTAAAATATTTAGGGCTATTTATTAAATCATATATTTGATTTGCAACTAATACCGAGAATGTAATTTTATATTTTTTAATCAATTCACAATATTTTGGTATCTGAAAATTGTTCATCATTACACATGTACAACCATTTAATAATGGAACAAACAACGTTCTCATACCAAGAGAGTGATCAATTGGACCTGTTACGATGATATTGTCTTTTGACGTGATCTTATAAAGATTTTTAAAAAGTTTGTTTCTAATGATTTTTGTCTTTTGTGAAAATATAATTGGCTTTGGTTTTGAAGTAGAGCCCGAACTCATGCTAATTATGAAATTTTTATTAGTATCTATTTTTTTATTAAGATTTATTAATTTATTTTTTTTGAAAAAAAAAGGAAATTTTTTTGAATTTTCAATACACATGTATTTTTTTATTTTTGTTTTTTTTTTAAAAAAAAGGCAATCTTCTTTACCAGCAATAATAGAATTTGCACCTGTCACCTTGATAATATCCAAAAGATGATTTTTAGAATAGTACTTGCCCGCAGGTACTGCAGTTGCATTTAAATATGATAATGCAAACAATGATAAAACATGTGATAATGAATTATTTTCAACAATTAGTACTTTACTATTTGTATTAAAATCGTTTTTTGACAAATTTTGAATTGTTTGTAAAACCAATTCAAAAAACGATTTATATGAATACTCGTAATTTTCTACTACTAAAGCTATTTTGTTTGGAAAAACTTGAGAGTTTTTTTTTAATATTCTAAATAAACCCATGTAATTTTTTTGATAAATGTTTGTATAGGCCGTCAGTATGACTCATATCAAATTCAATAAATTTTTTTAAATTTAAAAAACTATTCCAAAGAAACTTAAGTTCAATTTTTTTTTTGTTTTCATAAGCATAAAGCATACTCATTGTATGTTTTTTGCTCTTAAGTGTTTGTATCATTCTTGATTTTGGAGATTGATAGATTTTAATACTATTTTTTTTTAATATTTTGTCACCCTCAATCAAAATATTGATAATTTCTTTTTTAGCTATTGCATTTTTTTCTAACTCAGAATTATTTTGGCCATATTTTAAAGCAACCATATTAAAAGCTAATGAATTTAATGCTTTTATGAATATCTCTGAAAAAATATTTTTTACCAATGGTGATCTGGTCGTTTTTTTTAAATCTTTTCTTAATTGATTTACTTGCTGTTTTTTTTCATTAAATACTTCTTTTATTGGAAAACCTCTTTGGATATGGCTTATTCTTATTTTTCCTGGTTTTTCTATTTTTCCAGAAAGCCACATAGTCATACCAACTAAATTTTTTTTAGCTATATTTTTTTTGAATAAAATATTAAGCGATTTATCAATTTTATTTTGCAGCTCCTTTTTTAAACATTTGTGCCACCAAAATGGAATTGATGTACAAGGGGTAATTATAATAGTTTTTTTATTCACAAATTTGTCTATATCTAAAAAAATTTTACTTAAGTTTTCATTAATTTTAGTAGTGATAAAAATATTATCAAAATGATTTTCTTTAATTTTTTTTAAACTATTTATTACAATAAAATCTTTATTATTTTTTAAACAAAATTTCTTCTCTAAATGATTATTATTATATACTTGGACTATTAGGCTTTTATTTTTAATATAATCATAATTTTTTCTTCTAGTTAAAAAAAATACTTGGTGATTTGATTTTAATAAGCATGCAGCTAGGTAAGAACCTATCGCACCACCCCCATAAATTAATGTTTTTTTTTTCATTTTTATAGAATAATTTTCTGCCAATTTTTTTTTATTGATGAGTAATGAATTTTATCAAGGACATTTATAATATCTAAATTTGTTCTTAAATTTATAAGTATTTTTGATTGTGTTTCTTTTTTATAAAATGATTCAAATATATGTTTATAAATATTAATGAATGCATCTAGAAACCCACCAGGATGGCCAGGAGAATAAGTAAACAAATCTTTATCTTTAAGATATTTTGTATTTTGTGATAATCTGTTAATAATATTTTGATTACCTTTATTATCTGAAAAAATTATTTCCTCTGGATTTGAATGTGTCCACTCAACAGAACCTTTTGATCCAAAAATTCTTATTGATAATTCATTTTTTTTACCAGTTGAATTTTTTGAAAACCAAAATTGTCCTATAAATTTTTCAAATTTCAACCAGGTATAAACATTTTCAGTATAATTTTTGTTTTTAGTTTCAAAACTATTAACACTAGTAGGCATTTGATCAAAAAAATATTGTACAAGAGATAAAAGGTGGCTAGCTAAATCTAAATGCAAATTTGGGATAAATTCATCTTGGGTTCTCCATTTCTTAATAGTGTTTTTGTAAAAAGTAGAAGATTGTTGAGGCATTTCAAATACAAAATTGTTAATTTTTCCAAGCTTTTTAATTAAACCTTTTATTTCCATTAGGGCGGGATAACCCAAATAATTATAGGTGCTTGCAAAAAAGATCTGTTTATTGTTAATTATTTTATAAGATTTTTTTGCTTCTTTAATATTATTTTCAAAAGGTTTTTCTGCAATGATGCCTATTTTCTTATTTGCCAGTTCAGAATAAATTTTATTTCTATTTTTAGGTGGAGTTAGGATTAGTGCTAAATCTATATTTTTAATTTCTGATTCTAATAAATTTTTTAAATTATTGTATATTTTGTTTTTTGGCAGCGAATAAAAAATTGAATTTTTTAAATTTTTGTTCTTTTGTCTACTAAAACACCCACAAGTAATTTCGTATTTATTTGAGGCAAGTATACTTCTTAGGTGTGTTTTTCCTATAGTAGAATCAAAGCCACCCCCAATTACGGCAAGCTTTATCTTGTTTTTTTTGGTTGAATTAAATTTTGAATTTTGGACCATTAACAGTAAGCCATTTATTTTCTTTTGTTATATTTTTTGCAAACTTATAGAACTTTTTATAATTGATCATATATACCATTGATTTACCAAGATCAGAAAAAGAATATAAATTTTTCTTTATAGCCCTATAGCCAATTTTAAAACCATTCGATGAAGTTTCTTCCCTTAAATATCTGGCAAAATAAGTCCATTTTATTTTTTTTTCTTTTTGTTTTATCTTAATTTTGCCCTCAAATATTTTATCAAATCTAAATGGGGCATTATTTTTCCAATCCAAGTAATGCATAAAAGGTATCCAATTATAGCCCAAGCCAATATGACAACATTTTAAACTTTTTATCATAAGAAGTCTTTCTAATGCACAGTTTTTTCCAAAAGAATTATTAGAAATTTTTAATAAAATATTTTTTGAATCTGGCCCCAAACCTGCAATAGACATCATTGGATCAATAGACCTTATGATTTTTTTTTGATTTAAAAAAAAATTTGGAAAATAACCTATGTCAGCTTTAGTTGAGAGAGGGTTAAATTTTTTAATCTTTTTTGTAAAACTATAAGAATATGTAGGGACAAAAATGTTGCCCTTTTTACCAATAATCTTTCTTAAAGCCTTAAGTATCCATCTGCTTGATGTTAAAATCTGATTTTTATTTTTGGATTTTGGATAGCCTAATACTCCAATATTTGTTGATAAAAAAACAGAGTCGTTTTTTTTTAATCCTAAATTTTTAAAACAAGACTCAATATCAGATAATTCAAAATGGTATTTTTTATCTTTCATTTACTGTTAAGATGTTAAAAGCATAGCATGAATTATTAAATTTAAATTAATAAATTAAATATGTACATTTATTTTTCTATAATTAACAATTGTTTTTTCAAATGAGCTAGTCTATAATTAACCTTTATGAAAAAGCAATCTCTAGCAATTGTAAATCAAGTTAAAAAAATAAGAACAAAGAATAATACATGTTGGATGGAATTATTAAAATTAGCGCTAGAGTATGCGCCTGAAAAATCAAAAAAAGTATTAAAAGAAATAAATAAAAATGATAAACAAATTACAAGTCTAATAGGTAAACTGTGAAGTTTATATTAAATTATATTCATAATTTAAATTATAAACTTGCAATATCATTATTTAATAATTCAAATACTTTTTCTAATAATATTTATAATAAATTTTATAAAAAAAATATTTGTAATTTAGAAAGTTTAAAACACGAGTTCATTAATAATTATTTAAAAAATGGATATGCAAAACTTGGCAAAGTAAATCAAAACACTATTGATAAACTTAATGAACATTTAAGCTCACAAAATCCAAGGAGCAATGAAAATGAAAATGATCCTCAATTTAGATATAAAATAACACCAGAAATTTATGAAATTATAACAGGTATATTGAATGGTGACTTAAAAGATAAACTCAATATAATTGAGGAATACTATAATCAAAAAGTTATTTTGGCATATCTAGCAATTACAAGAAATTATAACTCTGATACAAAAAAAGAAACCTATAGTAATTTTTTTCACACAGATGGATATGTATACAATATGTTTAAAATATTTATTAAAGTTGATGAAATAAAAGAAGAGAATGGCCCATTACATGTGGTTAAAAAAAATTTTGCTAAAAAATTTATAAAAAACCTTAATTACCAAAATAGGTATTCGTATGATCGTTTAAATGAAAATACTTACAAAGATTTTTTTTTTAAAAACATAGGACAAGCAGGGGAGGCTCATATCTGTAGTACAACTGAGCTAATCCATAGGGCGGGCGACCCACTACCGGGAAAACATAGAGATATGCTTTCTTTACATTTTGTTGCCGTTCCTACTAATGAAAAAATTTCGATTTATGAATACAAGGATAGGATATTTGACGATAAAATGATTATAGAACTCTCTAAAATAAAAGGAGTAAGAAAATTAATAAAATATTATAAGAAAAATTTAGAAAATAGATTAAAAAAAAATTAAAAGATTTTTACATTTACTTATAATTTTGTTTTATATATCAATTTATTTTTTTCTAAAATTTCAATAGCTTTTGTTACTTTTAGTTTACTAAGCTTATTTTTTTGACAAATAGTGTCTAAATCTGTTTTTCCATCACATAAACTCAGAACGTTCATTAAAATTTCAGTATTTGTTGTTCCTCTTTTGTCTTTATTATCTTCTTTTGCTATACTAATCGTTTCATAAAGATTTCTTTTTGACATAAAAGGTTCACATTTAAAAGTTGAGTTAAAAAAATAATTATTTTCAAAAAAAATTATAATCTTTTTTAATAATTCAAGGCTTGTGTTTAAACCATTGCTAGTAACAACTTTACCCAAAATATCTAAAGAATTATGGTACTCTTTATATTCACCAAATTTGGATCTACTTATAGTACAAAGTGGCAAATCCACTCCTGGAGAACAAAATTGTCTTTCATCACTTCCTCTTTGGAGCCAGTCATATTTTTTGAATCTTTTGTCAGTAGAATACAATACTTTTTTTGCAACATAGTCTGCTATGGTATCGCCTTTTCTAGAACCTATGTACGAGTAAGCTCTTTCATCCCCAACACATGAAATATTAAAACCAGCTAATAAATTTTTTTTTAAGTTTAATAAATTTTTGTTAATATAAGCTATAGATCCTATTGTTTCAGGTACGAATATAAATCTATATGTGTAGTGTCTATTTTTAATTTTTTGTAAATACTTTGTTAAAAAAGTATTTACACATGGTCCTGAAATTTCATTATTTGCTAAAGATGGATGACAAAGGTAAGTTGAAAAAAGAATTTCTTTTTTACTTTTGCCTTTTAAAACTAACTCTCCATAATTTAAGTTACCTTTTTTAAATTTAGAGTTTATATGTACTACATATTCACCATTTGATAGTTTTTTAAAGTTATTATAAGGCAAACAAAAACCCCAATATTTTTTATAATAAGAAGTTACATATGGGATGGCATTGGGAAGTTTTTTAATGAAGTGAATTTTTTTTTTTAAATCAATTAAATTAATTTTTTTATGTATTTTTCTTGAATGTCCAACAATGTGTAAATTATTTTTTTTATAATCTAAAATTTTTTTGTTTTTATATTTAATCCATGCATCTTTTATTTCCCATTCCTCAGGGATTTTCCAGTCATAAACCTTATGACCAGTTTTGATAGATTTGATTATAAGTGAATTTTGTTCTGATTTAATTATTTTTAATGAAGCCCTTAGGCCAGGACCAGCTATAGTTCTATGTATTGGCCAAAGTTTTTTTGCAAGATTGAAAATAGCTTTTTTTTTCATTATTTAATATCTTTATCTTAATCTTATTAAAAAAAATAGTAATCAGAAAAATTTAATTGAACTACTTCTTAAAACATTCTAATAGATTTGTATAATATGAGTTTTATTTCTTATGGAAAACAATTTATAGATTCAAATGATCTTAAAAGTGTAAATAAATCACTTAAAGAAAGTAAACTTACTACCGGACCTATAGTAGAAAATTTTGAAAATCAGCTTGGTAGTTATCTTGGTAACAATTACACAATAGTTTGTAATAGTGGAACATCAGCAATTTATTTAGCTTTTAGGGCAATTGGAGTAGATAAAAATGATATAATTATTATGCCAGCTATAAATTTTGTAGCCTCTTATAATGTTGCAAAATTATTAGATGCACAAGTGTATTTGGCTGACGTAGATCCAGAGACAGGCATTATGCGTCCAGAGGATGTGGAAAATTGTTGTAAAAAATTTAATATAAAAAAAATAAAGATTATCCTAGTTATGTATAACGCTGGATATCCTCTTAATGCAGAAAAATTTGATAAAATAAAAAAAAAATTTAAATCATATGTTGTAGAGGATTCATGTCATGCGCTAGGTGCAAGATATATAGTTAATAAAAAAACATATAAAGTTGGGAGTTGCAAACATTCCGATATTTCAACCTTTTCTTTTCATCCAGTAAAAACAATTACAACTGGTGAAGGTGGAGCCATAACAACAAAATCAAAAAAGCTTTATGAAAAAATAAAAATTTTGCGATCAATTGGAATTTCCAGACATGAAAATCACTGGAAGTATGATGTTAAAGAATATTCATTTAATTTTAGGATATCAGACATTCAATGTGCTTTAGGAATTAGTCAATTAAAAAAAATAGATAAATTTTTAGATAAAAGAAAAAAAATTATTAAAAATTATTTTACAGCATTCAAAAATATAAAAAGTATTTACTTAATAAAACACTTATCAGGGTATAAATCAGCAAATCATCTATGTTTATTAAAACTTAAAAATTTTGATTTAAAAAAGAAAGATTTATTTTTCAAATATATGTTGAAAAAAAAAATATTACTTCAATATCATTATATTCCAATTTATAATTTTTCAGTTTTTAAAGATAAATATCACGCACCTAATGCAGAAAAATATTATAATAAAACTATTAGTATCCCCATTTATTACTCTTTAACAAAGAAACAACAAAATTATGTGATTAAAAACATTATAAATTTTTTTAATGAATATAAGCTGTAATGAAAGATCTAGTAATTGGAACCTCAAATTTTAATCAAAATTATGGTCTATCAAATACAAAATTAAGATTAAAAGAAATTCAAAAAATATTAAATTTAGCAAAAAAAAATAAAATTAAATTTATAGATACTGCTTTAGACTATAATTTAACACCTAATTTTACAAAAAAAATTTCTTTCAAAAAATTTAAGATAATTACTAAGTTTAAACTACCAAAAAAAGATAAAAAAAATTTCGTAAACAATCTAGAGCAAGTATTAATTAAGGAAATTAAAAAATTTAACATTAAAAAGTTTCATGCAATATTAATTCATAGATCAAGTGATTTAACTACAATTTATGGAAAACAAATAATAAAAGTATTAAGCTCTCTTAAAAAAAAAAAATTAATTCAGCATATAGGAGTTTCTATTTATGATTTTAATGAATTAAAGAAAATTCCTAGCTCATTTAAAATAGATTTAGCACAGATCCCAATTAATGTTTTTGATCAAAGATTTTTAAATAAAAAGATTTTGAAATTTTTTAAAAATAAAAAAATAAAGCTACAGGCTAGATCAGTATTTTTGCAGGGTGGGCTACTTAATAAAAACAGAAAAATGCAAAAATTAGGAGAATTCCAAGATAATTTTGCTAAAAACTGTAAAAAAAATTTTACAGACCCTCTAACAGCCTCATTATCATTTGTAAAAAATTTAGATCAGTTTAGATATGTAAATATTGGTATAGATAATGCTAAACAATTAAAGACGATTATTAAATCATGGAATAATACAAAAATTTTAAATTTCAACGAATTTAAAATTAAAAGTTTAAAAATTACTGACCCTCGAAAATGGAAATAAAAAACAACACATCTGTAATAATTCAGGCAAGATTTAATGCTAACAGATTTAAGGGCAAAGTTTTAAAAAGGATTAATGGTAAAAGTATATTAGAAATTTTAGTTACAAGATTAAAAAAATCAAAAAAAATAGATGGTATAATCGTTGCGTGCCCAAACACCCCAAGTGACAAAAAAATAATCAATGAATGTAAAAAATTAAATATTAAATATTTTCAAGGTCCAGAAGAAAATGTCTTAAAAAGATTTTTTTTAGCAGCAAAAAAATTTAAAATAAATAACATAATAAGAATTACTGCTGATTGTCCCTTTGTTGACTTTATGATGTTAGATGATTATGTGTCAATTTTTCACAAAGAAAAATGTGATTATTTATCAAATACTATTACACCAACTTATCCCGATGGTTTTGATATTGAAATTTTTAGTTATAAATCACTAAAAGAAAGATACTTTTCTAAAAATATCCAACATGAAAAAGAGCATGTAACTTATGGTATTATGAATCTAAAAAAATATAAAAAGCATAGCATTAGTCTTAAACAAGATTATTCTAAACTTAGACTTACATTGGATACTAAAGAAGATTTTATTTTTATAGATAAAATTTTTAAAAAATTTAATTATGATTTTTTAATATCATTTGAAAAAATTATAAACTTTTACAAAAAAAATAAATTTTTTTTCAAAGGTTTTGACTCCAGATTAAGAAATATTGGCTTAATTCTGAATAAAGGTCAAAAAACTTGGATTAGAGCTAATGAAATTATTCCAGGTGGCACAATGCTATTTTCTAAAAATCCAGATTTACATTTACCCAAGTTATGGCCTGCTTATTTTTCCAAAGCTAAAGGCTGTAATATTTGGGATTTAGAAGGTAAAAAATTTATTGATTTGCATCTAATGGGTGTTGGTACAAATACTTTGGGATATTGTAATAAGCATGTTGATTCAAAAGTAATAAAATCGATATCAAATGGAAATATGACTTCTTTAAATTCTATAGAAGAAATTGAACTATCAGAAAAACTAATTGAACTCCACCCTTGGTCAGAGATGGCTCGTTTTACAAGATCAGGTGGAGAAGCAAATTCAGTAGCAGTTAGAATTGCCAGAGCATATTCAGGTAAGGATAATATAGCAATTTGTGGTTATCATGGGTGGCATGATTGGTATTTATCTTCAAATTTATCGAATAAAAATAACCTTAATGATCATTTAATGAAGAGCTTAAGTGTGTGTGGAGTCCCAAGAAACTTAAAAAATACAACCTACACATTTGAATATAATAATTTTGCAAGTTTAAAAAATATAGTAGACAAGCATGAAATAGGAGTAATCAAACTAGAAGTAGAAAGAAATATTCCACCAAAAAACGACTTTTTAAAAAAAATAAGAAATTTGTGTGATAAAAAAAATATAATATTAATTTTTGACGAGTGTACTTCAGGCTTTCGAGCAAATTTTGGAGGACTGCATTTAAAATATGGAGTAAATCCCGATATCGCAGTTTTTGGAAAAGCTTTAGGTAATGGTTATGCTATAAATGCAATAATTGGAAAAAAAGATATAATGAATGCCTCAAAAAAAACTTTTATAAGCAGTACATTCTGGACAGAAAAAATTGGATCAACAGCTGCATTAGAAACTTTGAGAGTAATGGAAGATATTAAATCATGGGAGGTAATCTCTAAAATTGGTGTAAAAATAAAAAAAAAATGGCTTTCGATAGCAAAAGAGCATAAACTTGATATTAAGATACAAGGAATAGATGCACTACCAAATTTTGTTTTTTTATCAAAAAATAATAATGCCTATAAAACATTCATATCACAAGAAATGATAAAAAAAAATATACTTGCCTCAAATGCTATTTATACGAGTATTTCTCATCAAACAAAAAAATTAGATTTATATTTTGATACTTTAAATGATATATTTTTTAAAATAAGCAAGTGTGAAAACGAAAGTGAAAATATTTATAATTTGTTGGAAGTTCCAATAGCAATTACTGGAATTAGAAATAACTAGACATGTTTAAAAATAAAACAATTTTAGTTACCGGTGGAACAGGAAGTTTTGGAAAAGCTTTTGTAAAGCACTTAATTTCTAATCATAATAATTTTAAAAAATTAATAATTTTTAGTAGAGATGAATTAAAACAATTTGATATGTCTCAACAAAAAGAATTTCAAAATCCAAAACTGAGAATGTTTTTAGGAGATATTCGTGATCGTGAAAGATTAAATAGTGCGTTTGAAAATGTAGATATTGTTATTCATGCTGCAGCTTTAAAACAAGTGCCAGCTGCAGAGTATAATCCTTTTGAATATATTAAAACCAATGTTTTGGGCACACAAAATATTATTGGCGCTGCTTTAGATAATAAAGTGAAAGATGTTATCTCACTATCAACAGATAAGGCTTCATCACCCATTAATCTCTATGGTGCAACCAAATTATGTTCAGACAAATTGATACTTACAGCTAGTAACTTTAAAGGAAGTAAAAAAACCAATTTTACAGTTGTTAGATATGGCAATGTTACAGGTAGTAGGGGTTCAGTAATTCCATTATTTAAAAAAATAAATAGAATGAAAAAAAAATTACCTTTAACACATGAAAAAATGACTAGATTTAATATTTCATTAAATGGTGCAATTGACTTAGTAAAAACTGCTTTAAAAAATAAAACAAAAAATGCAATATTTGTCCCAAAATTGAAAAGTTTTTATATTAAGGATCTAGCAGAAGCAATAAGTGGAAAAAAAAATAATTTCAACATTGTTGGTATTAGGCCAGGAGAAAAAATACACGAAGAACTAATAAATCCAGCTGAGGCAAGATATACTGTGGAGTTAAAGAATTTTTATATAATATTAAATGATATGAGTGAAACTGAAATCATAAAATTTTGTAAACTTAATAAGTGTAAAAGAGTAAAGACTAGTTTTTCGTACAATAGTGGTGACAATAAATCATTTATCGATATAAAAAGTTTAAAAAAAATTGCTGAAAAGAACCAGACTCATTAACATAGTTTTAGAAATTGTATTAAATGAAGAAAAAAATTAATACGGATATACCCACTAGAAATAAAAAAATATTTAATTTAAAAATTTATTTAAGCTTATTATTTTTTTTATTCTTTTTAAGATCTTATCATTCATTTTTTGACTTATCTGTTGGAGAGCATACCTGGACTTGGTTGAGTGTAGGTAAATCGTTGTATAATGGAAACCTTCCATTTATTGAATTATTTACTCTTAGGGGTCCGTTTACTTTTGTATTCTATGCCTTACCTTTTTTATTTGAAAATTACATAATTGCTTTGAAATTTTTAGCAATCATTTCTCTATGGATTTCATCAATTGCATTATTTAAAATTTCAAAAAAACTCTATGGAAAAAAAGCTGCAATTTTTTCATCATTTGGATTTTTATTAATTACGTCCTCTGAGATAAGCTTCTTAAGTGCCGAGCCAGAATTATTTATTATGCCATTTTTGTCATTCTATATTTATTTTTTATTTAAAGACCTGGTAAATCCCAATAGAAATAGCATAATATTGGCTGGAATTTTAATTAGTTTAGCAACTCTTATGAGGCCTAATTTAGGAATTATAGCATTTTTTGGATGTTTTATTTACTTACTATCGGAAAAAAATAAGTTTTTAAATTTAATTACCTACATAGCCTCAGGCTTACTTCCTCTATTAATAACCATAATATTATATTCAAATGTTCCTGATGGTTTAGAGATATTATGGAACTCAACGATAGAATCGTCTTTTGCGTTTACTGGAAAAAGACCTTTTTTGATTGGTTATTTTTTATTTTTTGATATTTTTGCTTTAACGCAGTGGCATCCAATTCTTATTTTTTCAGTCTGTATACCTTTTGTAAATAAGAAATTAAAAAAAGAGCCGTTTATACTATTATTTTTTGTGTTGATAGTGATATTCTCTATTTTGTTATCCAGAAAATTTTCTTCTTATAATATTTTGTTAGTATTTCCATTTGTATCTGTAATAGCCTCAAGTTTTTTTGATAAAAACAATGAATATCCAAAAAAAATAGCAATTGGATTTATAATTTTTTGTTATATGGGCCCATTAATAAATAATCTAACTTCGCAGATAAAATTAAAATATAGACCAATAAATAAAACTATAGTTCTAGGCGAATATATAAAAAAAATTATCAAAGAAGATGAAACAATTTTTTCTTTTGACAATGGATTGTATTTACTGCTCAATAAAAAAATCCCTACCAGAGTTGCACATCCTGCAACTATCTTTAGATATCATGTACTAAGAGCTTTTTATGGAGATCCAAATTATAATACAGAAATGGAGCTAACTAAAATATTTGATAAAAATCCAGATTATATAATAATGTTGCAAATTTGGGAAAATCAATTACCACATTCTATTAAGAATAGAATAGGATCTGATTACACATTAGTAGAATTTATTAATGAAAAAGAAAAAAATAAATTAAAAAAAGTAAACAGAAATTATTTAAGTACTACGACTTTATACAAATTAATTAAATAAAGTTTATTTAACAATGGATATGCCAAATGGTGTTAATTTCTTAGCTTATCGTTGTAAAATCAGTAATAAAGAAATAAAAGTTGAAAAAAAAATAGATATTATTGATTAAAAACTTATCTATAATTGACTTTTCATTATTATGATTTAACTATCTACTCGTATTGAATTTTGGTGGGGAATCGATGTGAAATTCATTGGCTCTTCCTGGAACCGTAAAGTCGGAGTGCCACCCAATATAGTCCGCTGTTGAACGATGGCCAGGGAAAGTCTAGTTCTGCAATTTTAATTAACATCGGCATTAAATTAACTAGTTCCATATTTTATGGAGCCTAAAAATGGATATGCCAAATGGTGTTAAGAATATTACTAATTTTATATTTTGTTTTTTTTTCAACCTCTATTTTTTCAAAAGAAATTCCTATAATTGTTATTTCTGCTGGAAAAACTCCTCAATCATATAGCTCTGTCGGTAGTCAAGTCACTATTATAGATTCAAAAATAATTGAACAATCATCAGAATCATTTTTAACTGATCTTCTAGGAAATGAAGTTCAAGGACTAAATATTTTTCAGCTCGGTGGAAAGGGAACTAATACCGGGATTCAATTAAGGGGACTACCTAAGCGTTATTCAACTGTTTATATAGACGGGGTGAAAATGAACGATCCTTCTGCAAGTGATAATGGATTTTATTCACAAGGTATAATGATAGACTCAATAGATAGAATTGAAATTTTAAAAGGAAGCCAAAGCTCTTTATATGGGAATGGCGCAGTTGGTGGAACAATAAATATTTTTACTAAAAAAGGTAAATTAGGTAAGCACCAAAATGCCATTGTAAGAGCGGGTGAAAATAATACAAAAGATGTTTTTTATTCAATTGACGGAGCAGATGAAAAACAAAATTATTATGTTGGTTTTAATTATTATTCAACCGACGGTATTTCAGCAATGAATAATGATAATACAGAAAAAGATCCTTATGAAAATAATACCCTCACAGCAAATTATGGTTATGAAATCTCAAAAAATAATAAAATTGAAAATTCTTTAAGAATAACTGATAGCTTTTTAAAATATGATAGTCCTACAAATGGACAGGATGATTTAAAGCCTCAAACAGATGATATTGAAGTTCATTATAGTTTTAAATTTGAGAACACAATCAATAACCTCAAAAATACATTTGGTTTTAGTAAATCTGGTTCAACAAGAAAAGCAACAAAAGCTAGTGGTAAGGAAAATGATTTTGCTGGCTCTAAAGATATATATACTTATTTAGGTGAATATAATTTTAACCTAGATAGTAAAATAATCTATGGAACAGACGTAGAGTTTCTTAGGGCAGAATTTGACCATGAACGTGCTGGTGCAAAAAGCAAATTAACCTCTGGTGCAGAAATTTATTCTCAATATGTAGATTATCAGTTTAGACCTTATGAAAAAATCTATGCAACTATTGGAGGCAGAAATGATAAACACACAAGTGCAGGAGATGAACAATCATACAGGGTTAGTGGAGCATATGATTTAGGTGGTAATAGCAAGATTAGATCTTCATATGGGATTGGATTTCTATTTCCATCGTTGTATGAAAGTGCTGGTTACGCGTATTCAAGAACATCTTCAAATAATATCAATGCTGAAAGAACATCTAGTTTTGATATTGGTTATGAAACTTATTTTGATAATTTAGATTTAGGATTTAATATTACTTACTTTGATATTGAAATTGAAGACCCATTGATGGGTTCAAATGTCGACTACATACAGCAAAATTTTGCAGGAGGAAAAAATACCAGTAAGGGTGTTGAATTAGCAACAAACTGGACTAATAATAAGAAATTAAATATTGGTTTTAATTATACATACACAAAATCTTACTCAGGTATGGATTGTGATAAGCCCTTAAAAGACGCATTTGGATATAAAAGTTGTCTAGATTTAAGCAATGGGCCTATAGATAGTGCAATGGTCCGTGTACCTTTACATGCGTTTAGTTCAAAAATTAATTATGAATTTAACAAAAATTTAAATAGTTCTTTATTATTAACATATAAGGGGCGAACTAGAGATTATGGTACCTATGACCAAGATAGCTATAGAGATCAAATTCTTGATGAATATTTTTTAGTAGATTTAGCAAGCTCTTATAAGATTAGCGACGGTTACAAGTTAGATTTCACACTTAAAAATTTTTTTGATAAAGATCATGAAGTAGCAAATTTATATACAGGGACACCTAGAACAATAAATATTGGTTTAAAAAAATCATTTTAATTTAAATTGAAAGTTATTCATTATAAACAAGATACACATAATACTTGTAATCAATTGCTTTCTAGATAAAATAAATTATGTCAAATTATTTTAAAATTTCAATTGGAATACTTATAGCTTTAGCTGGAAGTCGTTTTATTCCTCACCCTCCTAATTTTACTAGTTTGTTAGCTTTAAGTTTCTATGTGCCTGCAATTTTGGGAATTAGATATCTACCAGTATTATTGATAAGTTTTGTATTAACTGACTTATTTATTGGTCTTCATGGGGTTACTTTTTTTACTTGGGGTAGTGTAATTTTCATCGGACTTTTTTCTAAATTTTTTGCAAAAAATTTAATAAATAGAATGTTTGGTTCATTGCTAGGAGCTTGTGCATTTTTTATGATTACTAATTTTGGTGTTTGGTCACTAGGCTCATATGGATATACATTTGAAGGCTTGATTATATGCTATACTTTAGCATTACCATTTTTTACATATACAATAATTTCAACAATAATATTTTCAGCAATAATTGAGTCATTTGTTCAAAGAAAAATTATCCAAAAAAAAATGCATTGGTTATTTAGACACTCTGATTAATTTGCCAAATTTTATTAAAATTAAAAAAAATAAATTAAAAAAAATAAATAGAAATTACTTAAACACCACAACACTATACAAGCTAATTAATAGATGATATTGTTTCTAGATTTAATAGCTTTGGAAAAAATAAAATTAAAGTGAGTATAATAAAAATATTAGAATTAGTTTATAAACTAGGAAGATTTTAAGTAACAAATTTTTAATTAATTTAATGAAACTATTAATATTCTTTTTAAAAATTAAAAAATTTATAAATTTCAGAAATATTGTATCTTCTTTATGGATTTTTTTTTATAGTTTAACAGCTCAAAACACGAGATATCCTAAATACCTACTAAAATTTGAACTTGAAATTGCTAAGTTTTTTAACACTAAGTATGCTTTAACATTCTCAAATGGGACTACAGCCTTAAATGCAATACTTTATTCTGTAGGAGTTAAAAAAAATAGTAAAGTACTAATCTCAAAATTAAGTTTTCCATCTGTTATATCATCAATCCTACGCTTAGGAGCAATTCCAATATATTTAGATTTTGATAAAAATTTACAAATCAAAAAATTAGATAAAAAAGAAATCCTAAATGCAAATTTTTTATTAATCACACATACTTTTGGCATCCCACAAAATATATTATCAATAAATAAGTTTTTAGAAATTAATCCAGAATTAATCCTAATAGAAGATATAAGTCATTCTCAAGGAGCTAAAATTGAAAATTTTTTTGCTGGTACGCTTGGTTTGGCTTCATTTATGAGTATGCAGGGTGATAAGGCCATAAGTGCAGGTGAAGGTGGTGTAGCTTTTACTAATGATGAAAGAATTTATAATAAAATGCTCTACCTAACGCACTTAAATAGACCCAATAAAGAAAACCCAAAACTAAACTTACTGTCTAAAATAGGATTTTTAGGTAAAGGACGAATGAGTCCAATAGGAGCAGCTTGGGCACTAAGGGATTTAACTAACTTAAAAAAGAGAAATAATATCTTAAGAAAAAAATTTAAAATTATTTATGATGGGTTAAAGAATTGTAAAGACTTAAATGCACCCACTATAGATAATTTTGATAATTTAGGAGGCTTTTATTATGGTTTACCGGTGTTCATAAAATCTCAGAAAATTTTGCAATTTTTAAAAAAATATTTTCATATAACTAGATATAATTGGCCTCATTTAGATAAAAGCGAAGACTTTAATGATCCAGAAAAGTTTATTAATTTAATTTATAGCTCAGAACCGAATGTTTCAAAAGTTTTTGAAAAAAGTAATGATATTAGAGATGAGTTATATTTTTTTGATCTTAAGAGTTTATTGTTGATGAATAATTATTTAATTAAAAAAAAAATATTATATTTTACAAAAAAAATTTTGATAAACCGATAAAAATTATGCTAATTTTTATAATTTTTTTTTATTAGAAATAATTTAATTAAACCAATGAATGATTGTAAAATTAGTCTTAAATTAACAGAACTTTCACCTCTTTTTCTATTAACAAAAACCGTACTAACTTCATGAATTTTAAATTTGTTAATATTTAAAATTAAGAGAATTTCAGATAATACAATAAACCCGTCGCCAATTTTACCACATTTTTTGGTAATTAAATAGGTTGCTTTTTTCGAGTAAATTCTAAAACCATTAGTGTAGTCTTTGACATCAATATTTAATATAGCTTTAGCTAATATATTTGATAACTTAGAAAAAATTTTTCTTGATAAGGGCCAATTTACAATTCTACTTTTTGGTAAATATCTACTTGCAATCAATAAGTCGAACTTTTTTTTTTTAAATAATCTAATATTTTTTTTAAGTTCTGAAGGCTTATGAGAAAAATCCGCATCCATTTCAATAAATATTTGGTTACTCTTTTTTTTTAACAATTGTTTAAAACCATAAAGAACAGCTGAACCCCTGCCTCTACTGTTTATTCGATGAAAATATTTAATTTTTTTGTCAAAGTTATTTTTTTTTAAAATTTTTTTCATATTGTTATTTTTGGAGTCATCAACAATTGATATAGAGGCTGTAGGTATATTTTTTTTAATATCTTTTAATAATGAGATTATATTCTCATCTTCATTAAAAGTTGGTATAATTATATTTATCGAAATCACTTGTAAAAATAGTTTAAGTTTTTTTTAAAATTAGCACTTTTCCAATTTAAACGTAAAATTTTTTTATTATCAGAAATTAAATAAGTTGTTTTATTAGAGTCCAAAAATTTAATTTTTTTGTTATATTTTTCAGAGATTAGTTGTGCAATATTTTTTAAACTAAATTTAATTCCACTTCCAATATTATAGATACCAGAGCATTCTCTCTCTCTCATCACATTAATCACTTTAGCTATATCTTTGGTATTTAAAAAATCCCTGAAATGATTCAAATTTTTTAAAGTAATTATTTTTTTTGATGATTTAATCTTTTCAGTTATAGTTGGGATTACAAATGGCACTTTTTGTCTTTTGTCAGTAAAACTAAATATTCGCCCTATGCAAAGTTTTATAGATGAATTTTTTAATTTTTTAATGAGAATGTCTTCTGCTAATAATTTGGTTTTTCCATACTTACTTTGAGGTTTAGGTTTATTTTTTTCATTTATTTTAACAAATTTTGTGTTCAATTTATAAACATGGGAAGTTGATGAAAAGAAAAACCACTTAGGTTTTTTTTTTTTATTAAGTATTGAATTTACTAAATTAAGAGTACCATTAACGTTGACATCATAAGCTTTTTTATAGCTGTTATTAACCATATTGGTCGGTACTACTGCAGCACAATGAATTATTATATCAAAATTTTTTTTATTAATCCATTTTTCAACATTCTTTATATTTGTAATATCTTTTTTAAACTCATAAAATTTATACGGTAGATATTTTTTAATTTTTTGCCCTAACACTCCAGATGAGCCAGTTATAGCGCAAGTAATCATCTAAAATTTTGTGACATTTAACAATAATTCAGTCATTTTATTTAATGTTTTCGTTTCAATTTTTTCTGTTGAAAGTCCTATAAAAAAACCCTTTTTATCAATAATATTCGAATTAGTTAATCTTTTATTATTAAATTTAATGTCATACAGTTTTATAGCTGGCTGGTTTGCAAAATTGCCACTTATAATTGGCCTTGTTTCTATATTATTTTTATTTAGGTAGTCTAAGTATTTTTTTTTATTAGTCTTAAAATTGTGATTAATTATTAATGGAAACCCAAATAAACTTGGTTTAATTTTTGAATCATATTCAAAAAAGTTAAACTGGTTTTTCCAATTTGGAGAATTCTTTAGAGTTGATATTATTTTGTTTCTATTGTGTTTTCTTACTGCAGTTAATTGATCGAGTCTTTTAAACTGGTTAAGACCAATGGCAGCAGAAATTTCTAGTGGTCTTAAATTAAATCCAGAATTTATAAAATTAAAATCTTTATTTTTTTTATTTATTAGATCCCTGTCCCATCCGTGGGCTCTTAATGATTTGAGTAATTGATAATTCTCTTTAGTCTTGCAGGCAATCATACCACCTTCTCCAGCTGTTATTTGATGAGAATAATAAAATGAAAATGAGCTAAAATCTCCAAACGAACCTAAATATTTTTTTTTATAGATTGAGCCTAAGGATTCACAATTATCTTCTATTAAATATATTTTTTTATTTTTTGCATAATCTCTAATTTTATCAATTTCAGAACAATTGCCCAAAACATTAATTATCATTATTGCTTTAGTTTTTTTTGAGATATTCTTTTTGATAAGTTCCAAATTTATTGAAAAAGTATTTATGTCTACATCAATTAATTTGGGTTTTAGACCAGCTTGAATTATTGGCCATAATGTTGTTGACCAACATACCGCTGGTACCAAACATTCATCACCTCTCTTTAGTCTATTTTTTTTTTTAGGATTGATTAAAGCAAACATTGCTAATAAGTTTGCTGAAGAACCTGAATTTACCATTAAACAATAATTCAAGGCTAATTTTTTTTTGAAATAATTTTCAAATTCAATTGTCTTTTTAGACATTGTTAATTGTCTGCTAATTAATACTTTTGCTCCTTCGATTAAATCTTTTTTACTAAGTGCATTTTCGTGAAGAGGGTAACTGAAAGCTCTAGATTTTTTTTTTTTTAAATGAAATAATTTAGATAAGTTATTTTTCATATATTTTTTTCTTGGTATAGATAATCTTAATTAGAGTTTTTTTTTAATTTATATTTATCTAAAGATATTAATATTATCTTAATTTTAACTGATATAAATAAAAAAATCTTAAGTAAATATTATTTTAGTTTAACTTTTTATATTTGCTATTTGTACTAAGTGTTATTTTTATGTCAAATTAAACTAATTTAATAAAATCATAACTTAAATTAATATTTTATATTTTAACAATTGATGATGAGTTCACACATTTATAAAAATCAAGAAATATACAGTGAAACAACCTGGTGAAGAAAGAATTTATCATTCTTTTTTTTGCAAAGTTTGCTTTGATCTTTATATTTATTAGAATACTTAAAAACAAATGAAATATAATTTTAAAGAAAAAAAAGATATTGAAAGAATTAAAAAAATTTCTTTAACAAAATATGATTTT
>Ga0209632_10000901_pt1 | contig 30828 bp, 26 predicted proteins | sample COG_10_FD_184754 | JGI IMG/M metagenome (GOLD analysis project Ga0209632, IMG submission 184754) | Pelagic Microbial community sample from North Sea - COGITO 998_met_10 (SPAdes) (version 2) | ecosystem: Environmental > Aquatic > Marine > Neritic zone/Coastal water | place: Helgoland, sampling... | reverse complement strand
ACCATTCTTCCACATCAACAAAAGAAAATGCTACTCATTCAACAGATGCTAGATTAAATCATTTAGAAGAAGCAGTTTCTAAATTAAATAATTTAAATAATCATAATAATATTAATAATATTAATAGAATATCATCTATAAATCAATCAGGTGGAAATAAAAAAAAGAAACCTAAATCTAAATCTACTAAACATAAACCTAAATCTAAATCTAAATCTAAATCAAAACCTAAATCAAAACCTAAACCTAAATCTAAATCAAAATCAAAACCTAAATCTAAATCAAAACCTAAATCAAAACCTAAACCTAAATCTAAATCTACTAAATCTAAAAAATTAGTTAGATAATAAAAAAAGTTTATAATTTTTAAATTTAAATTATCATTTTATTTTATGTTATATATATAACAATACTAATTAAATTATAAATATCAAATATCAAATATCAAATATCAAATATCAAATATCAAATATCAAATATGAGTAATTATAAATTATGCAATGGTTGTAAGGATATTAAAATAGATAAACATAATCAAATATATTCTATTATTAAATCAGATAGTTATAAATCAGAACATTTAATACCAATATTTAATAATAAAAACAGTGGAACTGATAAAACTCATATTAGTCTTGGAAAAACATATGCAAATTGTCTAATACATTATTTTTCTTCACAAGATAAACATCAAAATACTTTTGAACAGAAAAACGTTTCTTATCAAAATAGTATAAATAGCGGATTAAAAAAACTAGATAATAAAGGAGACGCAATATTACATTTAAATTGCCCTCAACATTATATTGAAAAGGGTAAGGCTTATATGTCTCATATTCATATTCTCGTTTCAAATAAAAATATGACAGAATGGCATAAAAAAATAATAACTATTAATGTATTGTGTTGTATTAACAAATCATTAGTTAAATCACATTTAAAGGCAAATGACCGCTTATTTATTAGCGCTTTAACACCTGATGATCACGAAAACATTTCTATTTCCAATTCATTTAATCTTTACTATAAAGATGCTATTAAAATGACACCTAAACAAATACAAAATAAAATAAAAGAAATGCTAGATAAACATACTAAATTTTCAAAGTATGTTAAAAAAAATAAAATAGAGTTTATGAATATTCCTATATGTATATATTGTTATAATAAAGATTGTTCAGCGGGGCACCAACTTGCTAATCAAATATATAGAGCTGGTTTTACAAATATTATAGATTATAAAGGAGGAACCTTGGATTGGAATAAGAAATAATTATATCCTATTTAATTGTGTTTCTAATTTTTCAATTTCTTTTGCTTCAACACATATTTGTTCTACCTCTTCTTTTTGATTTAAATCACATTCTTTTATTTTGTTTTCTTGTGAAAAACTTGATAATTTTTTTAACATAAATTTTTCTAGTTCATATTGTATATCATTACATATAATTTTGGGTGGGTTTTTACCAACTTTAAATTGTCTGGAATTACTTGTTTTTGTATTGATTTTAATTGGTATTGGTTTCTTAACTTTTTCATTGTGTTTATGTGTGCTAATTATAGTGTCCATTTTATTTATCATAGGAGTAGGTGAATTACAAGGTGTAGTCATTTTGAATGAGTAAATTGAAATTAAATTTTAAATTTAAAAAAATCAATTTTATTAAAAAGTTTATATAAGTTTATATAAGTTTATATAAGTTTATATATATATAATAGTATAGTATAGTATATTTTTAGTCACTCGCAAACAACAATGAGTATAAACAGAGAACGATTTACACATACAGAAATATCTAATAGTGAGTTAGAAAATTTACAATTTGATATATTACAAGTTCCGGAATCTAGTAGAATATATGATTCGCGCAAAATTGAGGATTTTAAATTAAATGTATTTAGTGGACCACCTAAATCTCAAGTAGTATCAGCATTAGACAAGAGTATTAGTGAAGAAAAAATAGAAACATCAAATTATTGGGCGTTTCAACTTCTTTTTTCTGGGTATAGTGAATTATTATTTCAAAAATTAATAACTATTGCTGGAAAACAAGTTAATATATCTAATCCAAAAATACCGACTTTTATTTTAAAAAAACTAAAAGAATGGAATAAGATTACAAAAACTAAAACATATGAGAAAAAACAATGCTTACATTTAAGAAATAATCAAGAAATTCGCCATTTAATAGTAGAATTCGTTTCTATTTTAACACTTTCACGTAAAAGGAAAATGGAAACACTACCTAAATTAAATCAACGTGATTTTAATATAAATTATTTCAAGCATAAATTGGAAGCAAAAAATACAACCCTTATTGAAAATATATTACTTGAAGACGACCCTAGTGAGATAAGAATTGTAGCAAATGAATTTCTATTTCAACTTATGAATAAAAATATAAACAAAACACTTTATTGGTTATCATGGATGATAGAATGGGAAAAAATAAATATTAAAAAATACAAATTATTTAATATAGGTGCTAGATATAATGAAGGAATTGATACAAAATCTGTGCGTAATATTATTTGGTTAATTTGGGAAATTATAAATTATGTTAAAAAAAGTAATTTTGATATAGATTTAGATTGTCATCAAGAATTATCTAGTTTATGGGATTTATATAAATTAGATTTTACACTTGGTAGCAGGTCTCGCAAATTGATATTTGTAATTTGGAGCATTAAATTTTTATGTACTCCAAAATGCGATTGGAAAATTAAATTAATAGAACGACCTCATATTTATTTTAATTCATTAGCAAATGTTAATATTATGTCTACTAAAATAAAACCACACGAAGTTAATAAAGATATATTCCAAAATGAAAAATATAAAATACTTATTAAAGATAATTATATTGTTAGTGGTAATAAAATTAAACTAGAAACTAATACTAAATTAAAAGAAGAACAACGCCGTTTTAAAGAAATGGAAGCACTGAAAATTACTAGAATAAAACAAGCAAAAAAGAAGAAAATTTCAATACATTCCATGGATAAAATAGAAACTCTTATGGAAATAGATAAACAAATGTTTTTATGAGCGTTTTGTTTTACTTTTTTTATATAATTTTATATCATATTATATTATATCATATTATATTATAATTATATAAAATTGTTAATATGAAGGGATGTTGTCCTTCAAAACTATTAAACAAAATATTTGGAGAAGTTAATAAGGGATTTCATTCTTATAAAATATTAAATATAGCAGTGGTTGATGTAATACTAACCATTATAGGTGCTTACATTATAAATTATTTTTGGCCTAAATATAATTTTTGGGCTATTCTAGGATTATTATTTTTATTAGGTATTGTGTGTCATAGATTGTTTTGTGTTAGAACAACTGTTGATAAATTATTATTTCCATAAAAAAAATTGAAATTATAATGAATTTATAAATTTACATATCTAAAATTTAAAATTTGTTATGAATATGTATTCTATAGATTTTAAAATAAAACAAGACCCTTGGAATAAAAAACAATTTGATTTGGATGATATAAAACAATTAAAAATATTACACTGTCCTCACGGTCATACAAAAAACGAAGTAAAATTATATAAATCAAATCCAACACAATATAAAACAAAATATACAAACAGATTCGTTCATGATATTGAAATAGATGATATAATATGTGTATCTCAATCTAAATATAATAAAGCTTTGCTTGTTAAAATTAAATCAGATTGTAAAACAGGAACAATACCCTCAATCAATGTTATTCAAAAAAATAATAATATAGAATGTGTTATTACAGATAAAAAATGGTTACAAAATAACTCTAAAATGTTAAATTATATGAAGCAACAATTTATTGTAACACCGTTTACTACTATATATCGTGATATTGAAATTATTAAAGAAGTAAATTTAGATGATATAAGAAATAAACAATTTAAAAAATATACAGAATTTAACGGTTCAACACATAAATCAAAAAAATCATTTACACTATATTAAAAAGTTAAAAAACGAACAAGCAATCTTAACACATTGCGTAACTTAAATCATATCCGTTTTGTTTTAATAAATCAGAAACTTCTTTATTTTTTATAGTATGTTCTTCTGTTATATTAAGTTTGTTTTTAAAATCATATATTGAGTTATATTTTTTATTTTCCATAAGTGAGATTAATTCTTGATTAAGTCTTCCAAAGACACTTGGTGTTTCTGTTAAAATCTGCGTACCAACTGCACACGCCGAAGCACCAGCAAGTATATATTCAAAAGCATCAACACTCGTTGATATACCACCACAACCTATAATATCAATTTTATCTCCTAATAAAGATTTAAACATTCTAGTATTTGCTAATCCTGTTGGTTTAACAATTGAACCTCCTAACCCACCACATCCACTATTTGGTTTAATACGTGTTGTTTCTGTATCAACATCAATAACTAGTCCGCTACCAATACCATTTATACAAGTAATAAAATCCAATCTAGGATATGCTGTAATTAATTCTACAACTTGTTGAATTTTTGATTTTTCAAAATAGGGCGACATCTTTAATCCAATTGCTAGACTATCTCTTGGAATATCCCATATTTTCGATTCGCTTATCATATTTAAAAAATCTCGAAATTGCTCCATATCATATCCTATTTGAGATTTTCCTATTATATTTGGACAAGAAATATTAAATTCTATTCCTTTTATGTTTGTATCTTGTAATGTTATACTAATCATTGATAACATTTGCTTTGTATCATTATAATCCATTGGACTTATACTAAAAAATAGGGGTTTTATTCTTTTATTTGAATTTATCGCATATTCCATATATGCGGAATATCCCATATTAGGCAAACCCATACTATTAACACTTAACGAAGAATTATAATATAATCGTGGTTCTGGATTTCCACTTCTAGGTTGCATAGTCATAGTTTTTGTTATATATGCTCCTGATTCACATATGTTCATATCATTTAATTCTTCATTCGTTTTACACCAACATCCACTAGCATTCATAAATGGTGTATTTAATTTAATATTACCTATTGTTGTTGATATATCAATTTGTGATTTGCTAACCATATTATCAACCATTTTTTATGATTTAATTTTACTTTTAATTTTAATTTTAATTTTAATTTTATGTTATAAATAAATTAAATAATGAATATTTAAATTAAATTTAATAAATTTAATAAATTTATTTGTTTTATATAATTTAAAATATACATTCCTAATATAATATATAATATAAATAGTAAATAGTAAATTAAAAATAAATTATAACTATGTTCCAATTTGTTTTAAATTATTTCAACAGCACTAGACAACACATAAATATTATAAAAGAAGAACAAGATAAATCTACTATAAAAGAAGAACAAGATAAATCTACTATAAAAGAAGAACAAGATAAATCTACTATAAAAGAAGAACACATAACAATATATAAAACTCCTAAAATATTCTGTTCGTGGGGTCATAAAGATGATATTTTTAAATATTTAAATGTTGATGAGATAGATAAATTAAATATTAAATTGCAAGATTCTTTTATTTATAATAAGCATCTAGATGATAAATATAACCTATTGTTAGGGATTAGGGAATGTGATACTGATAATAGCGACAATTATAAAGAACTAAGTGACTTATATAATAATGGTTTAACTATTAATAGAGATAATTTAAATTTATGTTCGCAAATACATCCCATTATTCAAAGTGCTGATAGTAGTAATATATACATTTCGCCTAGATTAAAAACATATTTTAATGATACAATTCGTTGCTTTTATTTAGAAGATATTATTGCTCCAAAAATACGATATAAAGACAATTTCGATTATTTTTCATATTTCGATTGTTATAATTATACACATATTTTTGAATTAGATTCCATATTAAAATAGAATATTAGTTTTTAAATTTTTATGTTACTTTTATTTTGATTTTATTTTTTACTTTTATTTTCAATAAACTAAAATTAAAATCTAAGTATAAATTATAACTAAATTATAACTACATTTTTTAACTAAATTTAAAATGGTCAAACATCATTCTGTAACTAGAAGAAGAAGTAAAAGAAGAGGTTCTAAATCTGTTAGAAAATCTCCTAAACGAAAATCTCCTAAACGAAAATCATCTAAATCAAGAAAATCGTCTAAACGAAAATCATCTAAACGAAAATCGTCTAAATCAAGAAAACGTAGAATGAAAGGTGGTGGGGACGAAAATGGACTTGGATATAGATTAAATACATCTAAATCTATAGGTGGATTGGCACAAGTTGATAGATATACAGGTTGTAAGTCATCTGGTAGTAATACATTTGATAACTAATTTTTATAAATAATTTCTATATAACATAAATATGCGTTTTAATTAATTTTAATTTATTTTATGTAATTGTGTATAATTGAGAGGTGTAAGATGTTTTAATAATTGTATTAGTTTTTTATTTTTTTCATTTAGAATGTCTATAATATCAGGATTTAAGTTCCATTTCATACCTAGTATTGTATTACATATTTTAGTATGTAAAAATGCTCCACAAAAAAAAGTAAATTCGCCTAAATAAACTTCCCCATTTAATAAATAAACATCAATTCTACAATGTCTTTGTAGAATTTTAGAGGCATTTTCAACTAAGCGTACCATTTTATCAAATTCTGGTGGTTTTTGTAGAGTTGTGTATTTATAATTTTTTTTAATCATTTTAAAAGGAATAGGTTTCCAACTACGTGTCATCCATACTGAATTAAAAGATTGTTCCATTTCATTTTCATTAATTGTTTGTTTTCTATTAAATGTTTTTGCTATTAAAAACAATTTTCCGCCAAACACATAACATTTATAATCACACGGAGGTAGATTATCTTTATCTAATAAAAGTTCTTCAACAATATAGCCTTTAAACGGGATTTTAAAATTATACATAAGTTCATGCATATAATATTGATGTTTTGTTTTTTGGCGGATATCGTCTAAATAACTTACTATGTAATCATCCGATACAGTTTTATTATTAATTAAATTTATAGTGTCTTTTATAAGGAATACACCATAACTATCACAGTAATCTGTAGGTTTTATAACATATTGCGTTGTTATCTTATGAAGTTCCTTAAAATTTATATCAGATGCGTTTTTAACTAGTTGATATGTTTTAGGAATTTTAAATCCTAGTTGTTCGGCAAATTGTTTTGCTATATATTTATCACATAATATCCATTTCACATAATCTTTAACACTTCTCGTATTTACTATTTGCTCCCAATAATTCATAGTTAGATTTTATTAGATTTTATTAGATTTTATTAGATTGTATAGATAATTAATATATAAAACATACGATTGTATAATACTAATATAAAATTGAATTTTTAATAGTATTAAATATTAAATATTAAACATTAAACTCTTGATAAGATTCAAATCATGGTAGAGTCAAATCATCTTCTTTTGATTGCAGCAGCATTTGATGGTAACATTGATATAATGAACCAATATTTGGATTCAGATGAGCCTAAAGTCAATTTCACAATAACACCTGATTCACAACCAGCACTTTGGCTTGCATGCAAATTCGGTCATATTAATATTGTAAAACTCCTTCTTGCGCATAAAGATATTGATGTAAATAAGAAGGATAAAACATCTGGTACTACACCACTTATGATTTGTGCATCTATGGGTTCTTCACATATTAATATATTGCATCTTTTGATAGCTGCAGATGGGATTGATCTCAACGCAATAGCATGTTAAAATATGTTAAAATAGGTTAAAATAGTATTATTATATAACAATATTAATAACACATTTCATTTTATTAAATTTTATTAAATACAATTTTATTAAAAAAAAAACTTTTTTTATTTTTGATGATTTAAACTAAAATTATATAAAAATATACAAACATACAAACATACAAACATACAAAACCGCAAAAAATGGATTTAATTAATGTTCCAAATCTTCCTATTCAATTAACAAAACAACAAATTCATATACATTTAGATAAGTGTAGTCATTATAATCTCAAATATAAAGCATCTTATTTAAAAGAGATATTAAATAGTTTGTTTGATAAAATCCTTATATCAATAAGTCCTATTATAGATTCCAGATTTACTGGTAAAGAACAAACTAAAAACATAAACGACCAATCTGTGAATACAATAATATGGCAATTTGGACATCTGATTCTTTTTTATTTAAACAATTGTATTAGGTTGCTTAAAAATGCGGATTTGCTAAAAGAAAATAAAGAAATTATACAAAAAATCATATATTATCTTTCAACCGATTTAAAAAAAGCACCACATATAAAATATTACGATTACTTTGATTCGTTTATGACACCGCAAACAACACGTATGAAATATATTAAACATTTGGATATTAAAAATCTGCGAAATGCTTATACTCTGATTATACAATTGTTAAACGTTTATTTAGACAATGATATTCTTAATAATAAAGAAGAATACATAAATTCTGTTGATGGATATCTTATTATGTTAGGAATAATGCATAATGATATGCATTATGAAGCAATGCTATTCACACAACGCTATATTGGATATCCCAAACCTATTAATTTTAATACTATTTATTCAGAAAAACAAAACAACGCAACTAATTCACATATTCAATCCAAAGACAGTATTCTATTTATTAACATAAAAGGAGGTTATTTTAAACAGGGAATAGATATAAATGCGAATAGGAATACGAATCACAATTCTATTCTTAATAATAATAAAGATTTGAAATCACAATTTTCATTTGATAATGAACGTCCTGCGTTTGATGTAAATCTTGATGATTTTATTGTATCAAAATATCCAATTACAGAAGGGCAATATCTTGAATTTGTAAATGATAATGGTTATTTAAATAAAAAATTTTGGTGTCAAGAAGGATGGGAGTGGATTCAAACACATAAAATAGAACACCCGATTGATTGGGTATATAGTGAAATATTTGATACATCTAATATTGATTTTAAAGATGTATTAGTTTATAAAAAAAAATGGTATAAAAAATGGAAACACGGAACAAATGTAATAGACGAGTATTCTAAAAAACCAATGTATGGAATGTCATGGTATGAAGCTAAAGCATATTGTAGATGGGCTAATGTAAGACTTCTTACTGAAAGTGAATGGGAATATTTAGCAACAAATGGAGGAACCACATTATATCCTTGGGGAAAAGAAAAACCAACGAATGAATTTTGTAATATAAATTATACAAATGGTGCAGTAGTTAACGTTGATTATTTTAATGAAACCGAAACATCACAACTATGTAAAGGAGACAATAAGGATGGTGTATCGCAATTAATAGGCAATGTGTGGGAATGGTGTGATGATGTTATATATCCATATGATGGATTTAAAATAGATATTGTGTATAGAGAAATGACATATCCTTTTATGGGTAGAAAACGTATATGTAGAGGAGGATGTTGGGCGACATCAGATTATTTAATAACCAGCACTTATAGAAACGCACAAGACCCTAAATGTTGCATTCAATGGATTGGATTTAGAGTTTGTCAATTATAGAAGTCTAAGATCCTTTTTTATTATGATTACCATTACTCGAAAATTGATCAGAACATTGTGAAATAGCATCCATAGAAACAGGTTCTCCAAAATCTTTAGCATTAAACCACGTAGGATGTGGTGCTTTATTTTTACATAAGTAATCTAAAATGATTGTGTCATATCTATCTATAAATACTTTCTCAATATTTGGAACTCCCAAATCTAATTTACCTTCATTATATTCAGCAATCATATTTTCAACAAAACCTACTGTAATCGCACTTATAGTTACACTTGCACAACTTCCGGTAACAAGGGATTTCCCCTTTTCATTATGTTCTTGTGTTTTACCGAAATTGTTATTCAAATGTTTAGGAACAACAAGTTGTTCAATATTAATAGTATGAGATGCTTGTTTTAACGGTCCTAGAAGTTCTTGAGGAACTTGAATGTATTTACCTACGATGAGTTGCATATCCGCAGCAATAGGATGGTGCTTTCTACCTACAAACGCATTTAATCTTATATAATCAAGACCATCTTGTTTATTTTGGTTGGAGCGTCCACCAGCATAACCTGGTTCGTAATTATCTAATGGCGCCATCCATGTCACACTATTAAGATCATTATTTGCCGATAATTCAATATATGTTGGTGTTCCTATATGTTTGATTAAATCTTTGTATTTTGCGTTTGATTTATCATTATCAAAATTATAATTATCAAATGGATTAAGATTGGTGTTATTGGTGAAAGGTTTTTTACCTTTTTCAAAAAGATACAATACCAAGAACACAACAAATAATATAAGGAATATAATACATAAACTACACATTAACATAGTATTTTTATGATATTTTGAAGCACCTGCTTTGTTTCTAGAAGGAGTTGAATGTGAAGTCATTTTAAATTTAAATTTTATTTAATTTTAATTTAATTTTCTTTATTTTAATTTTATTTATAATTAAACTATATTTTTATTTTTATTTTTATTCTTTATTTTTTTATTTTTTTATTATATAATATATATATATAATTAAAGTATAATATTTAATAGAGTTGAGTTGAGTTTAGTGTTATTATTATATAATTTAAAATGCCTAATAAACTTGTTATGTTAAGCACACACGGAACGTGGGATCCAATAGTGGAAAATCCAGCACTACTAAAAAAAGATGGTACGTCTCTTACTGGTTCTACTAAATCAGTAGAAGAACATAGAGTTAATCACACGTTATTTGAGAATTTTAATACTGCTATTGAGAAAACTTATGATGAGATGCAAATAACTACGGGTGATAATATATATATTGGTTATGATGGAGATGGAATACAAGGATGGGATCATCTTAATCGAACAGATGTTAATACTACAATACCAGTCCCACCTACTATATTATTCTTAAAATTTATAAGTCATTTAGTAATTAAAGGAATACCAGTTGCTAACATATTTTTAATACAATGTCAAAATGATTATATATCTTCTTTTGCGGATTTAACAAAATGTATAGAAACAGAAGGTAATTTAAAAAAGATGATGTTTCCAGAGTTGACTGAGGATAAAATTAATAAAATTGTAGAAGTATTAGAACGTCCTAAAAATATAAATATTATTCACACTGATGAAGATATTAAAAATATATTAACTAACAAAATAAATGCTATTAGAGGAAATAAAGAAGAAGAAGATAAATTAAACACAAAACTAAACAAGGGGAAACTACAAGGAGTATTTTCAAATTTCACATATTCAAAAGCTATATATACCGAAAAATTATTACAATTATTAGGAACAACTATAGTTATACCAGTTAAACAGGAATCTGGAAAATATGGAGGAATATATTTTGATAACACAGGGGAATTTTATCCAGTAGCATCAACAGCAGGATGGCAAAAATTTTTAAACACTCCACAAGATTTTTTTATTCCAAAAGGCACAATATTACCATCTTTTAATATGATTCGTTATTTACCTGTATGGAATGATTCTGTTATTCCTGATCTTAAAAAAGACGAAATTAAAAAATCGCGTAAAGATATTATTACATTAAATATAGAAGATCATAAAACAGTAATACATCTAAATGTAAAAACTATAAGAGGAGGGATACATCTAAATGTAAAAGGGGGGTCTCGTAAAAAAACAAAACGGAAACCAAAACGGACAAAAAAACTGAAACCAACTAAACGAAAACCATCTAAACGAAAACCAACTAAACAAAAACCATCTAAACGAAAACCATCTAAACGAAAACCATCTAAACGAAGTCGTGTAAGAAAAAACAAAAAATCACTTAAAAAAATGAAAGGAGGAGTATTTTGTGTAGATAAAGATATTCACTTTGATATTAAAAACATATTTACTTACCCTAAATATATGACAACACATACAATAGGAAGTGCATTTGGTAGTGCAAATACACGAATAATGCGTTATTGTTCTAAACTATATGAAAAAGTCACAAAACCAGAACCTATATTTACATCTAAGTATCAGCTACAAAGTGACGATACATATATAAAAAAATATAGAAATGTTGATGGATCATATAGTAGTGATTTTAACTTTTATAAAATAACACACATAAACTCCCCCCCTCTCGCCATAGAAAAATATATAAAAGACGGTGTTAGAATTCCATATTCTTATGATGTCGAATCATTGGGGAGGAAGGGGAAGGAGAATAGTAAATTACTATCGTATATCGCCGCTAAAGCTTCGCGGCGTTCTTCACCAAATTATGTTGAAATGTTAAAAGCAGTAGAAGCAAAAGCAGCAGCAGCAGCAAAAGCAACAGCAGCAGAAGCAGCAAAAGCAACAGTACAAGTAGACGACAGTAGTGACGACGACCTAGACCTCTAACACCCTAATTCATTATAGAGTTCTTCTTTTGTTTTGTTTTTCATTTTACCATTGGGTGTATTTTTCTTAATTAAAATATTGCGTTTTTCTGCGATATCTTGTAAGTCTTTCAATTTATAAGAACTCATAGCCTTTAATTGTAAAGGTTCTAATTCTGTAGTAGGTTGTGATACAGATTCTGTAGTAGTAGTAGTAGTAGTAGTAGTAGGTTGTGATACGATTGTATTTTTATTAGAACTTGTGCGTTCTTTAAATTTGGGATCAATAGTTCCTTTTTCAAAATTGTTTTTAATCAAATGGAAACATTCTTTATTAAATGTATGTTTTCCATTTGAATTCATAATAGGAACATAATTATTATTCGTGTGAACAATAATATAAAATGCTTTCTGGTTACTAGAAGGTGGTTCATCATTATCCTCTACTTTCGTTTTATTAAGATATGTGTATGATTTTGTATCAATATCAATAATACAAATATCGTGTTTAATATAATCAACTGTTGCGAGTTGTAATGAATAATCAGTAATATAATCGTTCATTAAATTAGAAACCATATTCCCTTTTTTGAATTTTAATTTTGAATAATCAAATTGTGAAAAACAAGTTTCTAATTTTAATCCTAATTCTCTTTTAAAACTAATAATTGCACCATTCTTCTCCGATTTACTTTTAATAATATAATCCGTTTTAGTCAATAAAACAACTGCTACAAAGAATGATTCTCTATTCTTAATACCATATAAATAATAATCTTTATCCTTATATTGGTTATTATGTTCGCCAACATTAAATAAACACGATATAGCATCCGGAATATTCAATATCTCATCTTCTGTAAAAATAAGATTGTTATTCATTTCATTGTTCATAGTTGAATTAGAATGTTCGTTAGTTTCAATTTTAATACTCTGTTCGAATGCATTATTAGGTTGCATTGTAATATTCATAGATGATTGGATATATTCTTCTAATTCATTATCAGTAGCATTAAATATTTGTTCTAACTCATTAATTTTCATTTGATATGCTGTTTTTTGTGTAAATTTATTTTCAGTAGGTAATTTATACGATTTTTCTTTAAAATTAGATAAACTACTTATAATAGTATCGATTTTAATCATTGTTATATAATTATCTAATTATCTAATTATCTAATTATCTAATTATCTAATTTAAAAAGCAATTACAATTATATAAATATATGAATAATTCTTAATATTAATAAATAATCAATTTTATTTTATATTGAATTTAAATGAAAATTTTAAAAAAATATTTTAAATGAAAATTAATTGAAAAGATTTCTAAATGTATTACGTTGTTGTTCATCAGATTCTACAACTAGATTATTACTTTCAATATAATTAATAAATCCGTTTATTTTTTGTATAGTATCGTCGCTAAATTTCATAATATCAAACATAATACCATTTTTATTTTGACTAAATTTTTCATTATTAAATTTTATTATTTTATAAATTTCAATATATTCTGTTTTTGATAATACATCCATCTTTAATTTTAATGTAATAAGTTCTTTATATTTTTTTTTAGTTTCATCCTTTTTCACTTCTATATCTTTTTGTATTTGTGCTTGATTATCTATATTCTCAAGATTCTCGAGATTCTCTATATTCTCTATATTAATTTGTAAGGATTCCATAATTTAAGTATTGATTATTTATAATAAATTAAATACTTTAGTATAATATTATAATATAAAATATTTTAAAATATTAAACACACATATACACACGCATATAGTTACTACGATTATATATAGTATGAATAGTTATAGTTCGAAAAGAGTAAAAATAGATCATAATATTGATAATATAAATATCAATTACACTCTTAATCACACTCGTGAAAAAATAGAAGGAGTGGAAACTAAGTTGAATCTATTAGATGCAAAAATAAATCAAATAGGAGTAATGTGTAATCATCTAATTCAAACTTCTAACTATAATAAAAACTATATTAATGAAATAAATGAGAAAATGAATTTAATACATCAAAAAAATGAAAGTATTAAACTAGAAGTATTGAAAGAAATAACAACATTACAAAATTTAATTATAGATAAATTAATGAATAATACTGTTACATATAATTTACAAAATGGAGAATCAGATGAACAACATATGATGCCGAATGAAATGCGGAATGCATATAGTTAAACATTACTTAAATAGGGAATTTCCTAATTGCTTGTTACCGCTACTAGAAACATTTACAGAATGATCCATAATATTCCTAGGTTTTGAAATATCATCTCTATAATGTAAATATTGTTTTATATTTGGTAATATAGTTTTTATACATTCATCTACTACCAGTTTATTTAATTCATTTATTTGTATATTAATGTTTGTATTCATATTTTTACCATAAGAAAGAAATATACTTCTCATAATAATTTGTAATTGTAAATCTGATTGCCTACCTATATTAAATTCATTATTACTTTTCATTCTGATTTCATCAATTATTTTTTGTTGGATTTTATCAACATTTTCTTTATTAAAATACTGTTGACTAAGTGGTGTTAATTCTTGTATGGTTGATACAGAGTCTTGAAAACAATTCTGTTCCCCTTTACTACCTTCATAAAGTTCATATCCTGGTGTAAATTCATTTTCATCAAAAAACACCCTGCCGTTATATTTAGCGTCTGTTGTTAGTTGTTGATTATTATTTGCATTTTGAAAGTCTTCGCTATTCATATTCCAAGAACTATAAGTTGATTTATTCATATTTTTTTTGATTTAATTATTATATATTATATATTATTTATATATTATTTATATATTATATATTTATTTTTTATTAACAAATGTTAAATAAATTAGTTTTATTATTTTTAATAAATTAGTTTTATTATTTTTAATAAATTAGTATTATTTATATTTATAATTGAGAATAAAAACTATGAATTTAAAAAAAAATGAAAAAATATATATTACTATAATTGTTTTAGTTATTTTAGTTATTTTGAGTTGTAATAAAGAAGCTATTAATTTTAGAATTAATAATGCAGAAGGATTTGAAAATAAAAACACTTCTACAAACAATGAAAAAATAGAAACATTAAATTCGCAAATTGAAGAGTTAACAGAAAAAAATAAAGATATAAAGAATCAAATTGGAAGATTAATAAAACGTGATGCATCTTATCTTGAAGATATATGTAGAAAAAAAGAATTAGAAACCGCATCAGAAACTGAAAATGAAAATGAAACTGCAAACCATAAAACTCTAAAACAATATGATGAAAATGTAAGTGATTATATAAATTATCAAAATAAAAAATCAGCAACACATATTAATTTGCTAGATATTGGTAAAGATGTGGAAACAGGATTATTTTCATTAATAGATAATTATGATGATAATAAACAAAAAATAATTGATGTATTTAATGGAAAATTTAAATCTGATAATACTTTAGAAGGATTTACAACATCTCAAACAAAATCAAAAAAAAAAATGACACCAACTAAATCTGCTAAATCAAAAAAAGGACTGAAACCAACCAAAGAATTATCACTTGATAAATTAAAAGAGAAATTCAATTTAAATGGAAATGAGAAAAATAATGAAACTAGTGAATTTGAAGATGATATATTATCTTATTTAAAATATGTGTTTGATAATGTATATCTGGTTATCAAAAACTTTTTTAATTTATATATTAATAAAAATAATCTTTTTAATCTAGGTAAGTTGTCTAATGATACAAATACTTTAATAGGAGGTGGTGTTTTATTTGTAATAATTTCTATGGGATTATATTTTATTGATATATCTTCATAACCTAGATTTGTTTATGATTTTATTTTATTTTATATTTTTATTTTATTTAACAAATAAACCTATTATATATAGTAATACAAACTAAAAGAATAATTAATCATAAATCATGAATAATTTAGTGGCTACTAGAGTTAATCCTGATTATTATTATAATGATAAGAGAATTGACGATGATTTAATTTATGATAGTGATGACGATAATATAGATGAAAATAATAAGGATATTATAGAACTGGGAATAAAACTGCAAGTGAAGCAAAAATATCTAGTTTTGTCTAGTTTGGACAGAGATTGGTATAATAGTGCTAGTGATATAAATCCATTTAATTATAAGGCGAAAATAGGGACTGGTAATGATGATGATATTAATATTTATACTATGAATATTATTAAAAATATTGTTTCTATTGCTATTACAAAACTTTTATTACCAAATAAAAAAATGATAATTGCATATTCAAATCAAATAGAATATATTTCACATCATCCATATATAATGGTAGATATCAATCATGGTAGTAATACAAATGATGGCACAAATATTAATATAAATAATGCTGTTGGTATATTAAATACTATTACACCAACTAATAAATTATTTAGTGAAGTAAATTATTTAGAATATAAAAATATAAATGGTGCTACTAAAAATTATTATAATAATCCTATTTCAAATCTCTCAACACTTGATATTAAAATTAAAACAGAATTAAATCAAGATCCTACAACTGTTACTGATGTATTATCAATTGATACTATATATTCAAGTGGTTCAAATTTATCAGAAGTATTAAATATAAAAACATCAACATATTTCAATAATCAATACCAAATAAGTGATATAATTAAAATACAACAATATGTTTATAGAGAAACTGATACTTATACAGAAGGTGTTAATTTTAATGATTATATAAATCAAGACACGGGGCATAAAATAATAGGTTTAAAAAATAGCGGATATGCATATTTTACAGTAACTCAATCAGGAACCTCTATTACACAAACAGGTTCTGGAAATACTGATTTTAATGATAGAGCGTTCGCAAGTGGCGATACAGATAAAATAATTGTATATGCTGATGGAACAACAGCAGTTGCTACTTATAGTAGTGGAACAGTATTAACATCTAGTATAACACATACAATAACATCAGCTGCTAAAATATATTTAAAATCAACAACTGTTGTTTCTAATTATAATAATATAATACAAATAGGGATACCACATAGTATTTCTACTAGCACAGGTGCAATTGTAGAAGATAGTTGGTGGGGTTCCTTAAAAACTAAGAGTTCAACAGAAGACGATAGTAGTTCATCTGGTGATACAGGAGGAAAACTAATAAATACTTATTTACAAACACATCTCTTTATAAACATAGGATACCTAGACCACGAAAATATCGTTTCTAGTCAAGTTGTTTAAATTTTATTAATTAATTTTATAATATGATAATTTAATATGTTAAAATATAAACAATTTAAAAATAAAAATAATAAAAACTAAAATATATTAATTACCACCACCATTACCATCATTTATTTTTCTTTCTAACCAAGGGTCTGATTCTTGTAAAGATTCTACTGTTTCAGTTAATTCATCATTTCCTTCTTTTAACATAGCATCAATTTCTGTATTGTCAATTTTATTGATATTATTTAATAGAGACGGTGCATCTTTATTTTCTAATACTTCCTTTGTTTCATGTTCCATTTCTTTATTTTTTTGTACTGTTTCGGCATTTTGTTTAGATGCTGTTTCTTTCATCTCTCTTTTTCGCTCTTCAAAGAAAATATCTCTTTGTGCTGCGTTATCCTTTTTACCTTTCATTAAAGAATTTAAATCTTCATTTGAATGTTCTTGGTTTTCCATTAAATTTGTATTAGGGGACCACGCCAACCAATATCCAACTTGTCCTACAAATACATCAAATAATGGGTCTATTTTTTGAAGGACTTTTGCTCTAACTTCTGCTTCTCTATAAGTATCATATGTTCCTCGAACCTTAACACCACGAATGCTAGTTTGGAAATTATTACCTTTGTCAAATACATCTCCAATATCTTTTTCTTTTGAAAATAAGAAATCCTCATATTTTTCTTTCCATTCTCTAAAGGAAATTGTATCTAAATCAAATCCTTTTTCCATATTTTTTGTAAGATGAACAACATCTGATAATTTTACCTTACCATCTTCTGCTTTTTCAACTAAAGAATCAATATTCGTTTTTAATCTTGTTTGATGTTCTTGTGTTTTACATTTATGATAATGATAAAAAGTAAATTCTTCCTTACTCTTTAAAATCTTTTCTGGGCTTAAAAAAGATACACATACAAAATTTTGAGTATGAATTGGTTTATCAACTTCTAAATGATCTTCGACCGGTTCATCCTCAACAGCATTATTACGTTCTACGGGTTTTGATTGCGACATTTTAAAAATAAAATTAAACTATTATAATATATTATTAGAACTATATTAAATATATATATGATTTACGCAAAAAATCTTAAATTAAAAAAACAGGATAAATAAAACAAATCAATAAATAATGTAATTAATTAAAATTAATTTCTAGTGAATTCTTTCTTTGCGAATTCTTTCTATGAGAGTTTTTTCTACTAGATTTTCTTGATAATTTATATATTATAAATAATAAAAGAAAGAATGATACAACTGATGCTGGTATAATCCATATTAATTTTTTCTTTTTTTTTGATTTTAATAATGATTGTTCTTCATTTGCTGTTGCTGCTGCTGTTGCTGCTGCTGCTGCTGCTTCTGCTTTTTCTGCGGCTGTTTCTTCCGGTGCTTCTGGTTCTTCTGGTTCTTCTGGTTCTTCTGGTGATGCTTCTTCTGCTTTTGTTGTTGTTGTTTTTACTTTTTCTTCTGCTGTTGCTGCTGCTGTTGCTGCTGCTGTTGCTGCTGCTGTTGCTGCTGCTGTTGCTGCTGCTGCTGTTGCTGCTGCGTTTTCTGCTGTTGCTACTTTTTCTTGTTCTTCTTTTAATGCATCTTGTGTTTCTTGTTCTTTTTCTTGTGCCGCTTTTAGTGCATCTTGTGTTTCTTGTTCTTTTTCTTTTGCTGCTGCTGCTTCTTCTTTTGCTTTTTCTGCTTCTTCTTCTGCTTCTTTTGCTTTTTTCATAATATTATCTTTTATTTGTTGTATTGTAAGTTTCATCATTTTATCTTCTAAATTAAAATTTTCTTTTGTTAAAATATTGTGTGTAAGAAAGGTTATTGTAGTTAATTGATTACAATCTTTAAATGCATTATTTGCAATAAAATCAGCACCTTTTGGAATATTTATATTTACCAATTCACTACAATCCCTAAAGGCATGATCGTAGATACTAAATTCACCGCCATTTTTATTATTCACATCTGGTGGAAAAGTAACAGACTTCAATTTTATACATCCATTAAACAGACTGGCGTTGATAGATTGCATCAAGGGTGAAATATTTATAGACTCCAACTGTTCGCATCCACTAAACACACTATTTTTAATGGACTTCATAGAGTGTGGAATACTTATAGAGTTCAACATAGTGCAATCACGAAAGGCACTCGTTCCGATGGACGTCATTGAGGAGATGGGTGAAATTATGACCGATGTCAACTTACTGCATCCCAGAAAGGTATGATCTCCAATTTTTGTCACACTATCTGAAATTTTTATTTCCTTAAATGAGAAACCTTCAAATTGGTTATCGTTCAAACTTGTTATTTTCTCTGTAATAATTATTTTACCCGTATATGTATTCGCATTAGGATTTTTTGTAAAGCAATTTATTTCAGATTGGGTATTTAAGGCTATTACTTCATCCGTATAGTCTTTATTAGAGTCATCCCATGTTTTATTTTGTAAAATTTCACATTTTATTATTTCTAGGGTGTATTCTTTTTTCATACTTCTGCTGTCTAAAAAATATTGTCGAATTATATTTTGTCCAAGATATTTTATACTGTTTAATTTAGTGCAATTATGAAAGGCATCCTTATGTAAATCCTGAATTAAGGATGGAATCGTTATGGATGTCAATCCATGGCAATTAGCAAAGGCATGCTTTCCTATGGACACCACAGAATCTGGTATATCAATTGATTTAAAAGCATAATTTTTAAATTCGTTATTTGCTAAACTTGTTAATTCCCAGTTAATGTTTAGATCGCCCGTATAATTTATACCGTCATTGTTGTTAAAACATTCTAAGTCAGTTTTCCCATTTAACAAAATAACTTTAAACTTATTAGGCTCATAATCCTCACATTCTTTATTAGTTTCTCCATTAGGTTCTTGTAAATAATAAAAGTTTTCAACTAATAATTTACTACACATTTTTAAAAAGAATTTATTTATTACTATATAAATATATAAATATATAAATTTATTACTATATATATATATATATATATAAATTTATTAATTAAAATAAATTTATTAATTAAAATAAATTTATTAATTTATTTTTTTGAAAGTAACATAGAAAATCCTCTATAAATATGGTCACTTATATCTACTCTACATTCTCCATTAGTAAATGCATATAAAATAGTCAATCCTGTTTTTCTCTTTTCAAGTTCAACAAAAATAGGAAATAATAATGCAAGCCATTTTTCTTCATTAGTATATTTAAAAATATAACAAATAGCTTCTAAAGTAACTGCTAAAATATTAGTTTCTGTGTTTTGTATTTTTTTATTTATTTCATTAATTTTTTTTTTAAATAAAGTTAATAGTGTAGTGGGAATTTTATTGTATAAAAAATAATGTGCCTGTATAGTCCAATTATATTTAAAAATATTATCATCTGCCTTACAAGTTAAACTGATACGTAAAGGCAATTTACATTGTGAAATCTTTAAACCAATTAATATTTCTGGTGTTGCGAAATCTTTATCAACATGTGGTAAATCTTTTTTTAATTTATTACAAAATGTATTCTTTGTAGTATTCTTTGTAGTATTCTTTGTAGTATTCTTTGTAGTATTCTTTGTAGTATTCTTTGTAGTATTCTTTGTAGTATTCTTTGTAGTATTCTTTGTAGTATTATTATATAAAGGAATAAAAGGACCTAGAAATGATAATGCTTGAGAGGATAAGTGTTCCATATTATTTAATAATTTGTTTGCTTCCTTCTTCAAAAGAGCAAGTTGTTCTGGAGTAAGTGTTATAATACGATTTTTATACATTTGAAATAAAGAACCTAATAGTGCACAATTGCGGACATCTTGAGAATTATCGTATATTTTTTTATTTTTAGTAATACTGTAAAAAAACACATATTTATTCTTTTTATTAACATTTTTAAATAATAAATCACTAAATGATTGTATTGCTTTTTTGAAAAAATCTTTATATTTCAATAATTGTATTAACTTCATTTTATATTGAACTATTTCATAAGCATAAAGTTTCACGTGTTTATCATCTTCATTAAGTTGTCCTTTTTGAAATAATTGTTTTTTAATGTAGTTCCAAGGCTTATTAGTAAAAACGTGTGGTAAAAATGTAGCACGTTGATGTGATTGTGGTCCTTGTATAATAACACCAAACTTATTATTGTTAAAGGGTATTTGTTTATTTTTATATGTTATTTTTCCACTTTTAGAGTCAATATTATACAAAGGTTTCTTTAAAAAATCAATTTCAAATAAAGAATATGGATCATTTTCTAATGGACCAAAATGGTCCTTCCTATTATCTTTATAAATGGCCTTATAAGTTACATCCAAACAATGTTTTAGTAATTCACTTTCAGTAATAGCAGTATATTTTTCATTCCAATATCCTTGACAACCATGAATATCTTTAGGCCATTTCGAAAGAGTTTGATGTCTTCGTATTGTGCTAAAAACACCAAAACATCCAGATGGAATTGTTTTTAATAATTCATCAGTTGGAAAAAAAGAAGGATTTTTTCCAAATAATCCATAATATAAAATATTACTTAATAGAATTTCTTGTTGCTTATTCATATAAAATAATAATAAATATATACATATATATATATATAATTTTTAAAAAGTAAATAAAATATGTAATTAAAATAAATATGTAATTAAAATAAATATGTAATTAAAATAAATATGTAATTAAAATTTATTATTTGAATTATTTCTATTTGAATTTTTTCTATTTGAATTTTTTCTATTTGAATTATTTCTTGATGAACTCTTTCTAGTGCGTCTTGTTACAACTTTAAATACTATAAATGATAAAAGTAATGCTGATACAACTGATACAGGTATAATCCATTTTAATTGTTTTTTTGCTTTTGCTCCTTTTGCTGCTTTTGCTGCTTTTACTTGTTGAGCTTCTTTTGTTGCTTTTGCTTCTTTTGTTGTTTTTGCTTCTTTTGTTGTTTTTGCTTCTTTTGTTGTTTTTGCTTCTTTTGTTGTGTTTGCTTCTTTTGTTGTGTTTGCTTCTTTTGTTGTTTTTGCTTCTTTTGTTGTTTTTGCTTCTTTTGTTGTTTTTGCTTCTTTTGTTGTTTTTGCTTCTTTTGTTGTTTTTGCTTCTTTTGTTGTGTTTGCTTCTTTTGTTGTGTTTGCTTCTTTTGTTGTGTTTGCTTCTTTTGTTGTTTTTGCTTCTTTTGTTGTTTTTGCTGCTGCTGCTTTTTCTGCTGCTTCTAATTCTGCGGCTGCTTTTTCTGATGCTGCTTCTGCTTTTATTTCTTCCTTAATTATGGATATAGTTTTATTGTTTATCATTTCTTTATTTTCATCAAAATTCTCTTCAGTTAAAATATTTTGTCCAAGAAAGTTTATTTTTTCTAATTTATCACACCTTGAAAAGGCAGTTGCATAGAGCACCTCTATATCATCCGGAATCGTCACAGACGCTAACTCACTGCATGATGCAAATGCATAAGAACCGATGGACGTTACAGAGGGTGGAATAGTAACAGACGTCAACCCGGTGCATTTTTTAAAGGCACCCAATCCGATGGAATCAACACCTTCTTGAATTATCACAGACTTCAACCCACTCTCATAAAAGGCATTCTCCCCAATGTCCGTAACTGAGCCTGGTAGCATAATCTCTTTCAAACTATCACACCTATGAAATGCTAATTTACCAATTCTATTAACGGAGGGTGTAATAGTAACAGAAATTAGACCGATACAATACAAAAATGCACCGGTTTCAATTGTATTAACTGAGGCTGGAATTGTAACAGAAATTAGACTGTGACAATAAGAAAATAAACCATTCATAATCACAGGTATACTGTTTGATATTGTTACAGATTTCAGACCTCGACACAATGAAAATGCACCCCTTTCTATATAAGTAACTGTATTTGGTATCTCTATAGATGTTAACATAAAACAGTTATAAAATGCATCAAATCCAATAAATGCCAACTTCCCATTTGTTGGAAATATAAATGTGTGCATGTTCCTACATTCTTTAAAGGCATTATATTCGATTCTAGTAATAGATTTTGGAATATCAATAGAGTTAAATGAATATCCTTCAAATTGTTTCTCTTTTAATGTTTTTATATCGTCCCCTGTAAGAATTATTTTACCTGTATAGGCTTTCGCGTGTGGATTATCTGTAAAGCAGTCTAATTCAGTTTGTCCATATAATGTTATTACTTCATTCATAGATTCTTTATTAGAGGCATTCCATTCTTTAGTTTTTAAAATTTGACATTTTATTTTTAATATTTTAGTCATTTCTTTCATTGTGTTAGTTGTTAAATAAAAATTCTCTTCAGTTAAAATATTTTGTCCAAGAAATATTAGTTCTTCTAATTTATAACACCCTGTAAAGGCATCATCTAAGAGCAGCTCTAAATCATCCGGAATCGTCACAGACGTTAACCCAATGCACCCATAAAAGGCACTCTCTCCGATGGATGTCACTGATGATGGAATCGTTACAGACGTTAACCGGGTGCACTGATAAAAGGTAACCCTTCCGATTTCCGTTACCAAGGATGGAATCGTCACAGACGTTAACCCGGTGCACTGATAAAAGGCATTAGGACCGATGAAAGTTACCAAAGATGGAATCGACACAGAAGTCAACCACCCACACCCATAAAAGGCACTCCATCCGATGGTAGTAACTGAGACTGGAATATCAATAGAGTTAAATGAATATCCTTCAAATTGTGAATCTTCTAATGTTTTTATATCGTCCCCTTTAAGAATTATTTTACCTTTATAGGCTTTCGCTTGTGGATTATCTGTAAAGCAGTCTAACTCATGCTGTCCATTTATTGTAATTGTTGTGTTACTATCACCAAAAACAAATTCGTCACAGTTTGTTTTGGTCTCTTCTAAATAATAAAAGTTTTCAACTAATAATTTACTACACATTTTTTAAAAAGAATTTATTTATTAATATATATATATATATATTATTATTTTTAAAAAGTAAAAATTTGTAATTAAAATGACTATATGTAATTAAAATGACTATATGTAATTAAAATGACTATATGTAATTAAAATGACTATATGTAATTAAAATGACTATGATTTAATATGATTGTGTATGATTTTTTTGTGCCCTTCCACTTGGGTCTTCTCCTACTCCTTCCCAATCTGTTCGAGGAATCCATTTTTTAACTGTGTTTGCCCTGTTTGGAAATAACTCTTCGAAAATCTGCCTGAATAAGAAGGCTTCTTTTGTTTTAGGAGTATTCACAGGATAAAGTGTTTCTCGTGTTTCGAATTGCGCGTATGTGATTGATTGTTCTCCATATTCTTTTAATGAGTCAATCCATCCATATCCTACACCATCACTAAATTGTTCTTTTTGTCTCCATAAAATACTTTCTGGTAAATAAATTTGTTTTCCATTTTTATCAACAATATCAAATGCTTTACGCATAACATATTTTTCTATTTGATTTTTACATTTTAATCCTGGTGATATTTTAAAACATAATTCAACAAATTCTTTATCTAAAAACGGGAATCTTCCTTCAACACCCCATCCTAATGTTGATTTATTAGCGCGTAAACAATCAAAATAACCTAATTCACTTACACGCCTTTGCGTTTCTTCAAAAAATGATTCTTCACTTGGAGCATTAAGAAAATAAAGATATCCTCCTAATAATTCATCAGCACCTTCTCCACTTAAAACCATTTTTACACCCATTGCTTTAATTTTACGGGAAAGTAGAAACATTGGTGTGCTAGCACGAATAGTTGTAATATCATATGTTTCTAAATGTAAGATTACATCCCTGATAGCATCTAAACCATCTTTAATAGTAAAACGAAAATCGTGATGAATTGTTCCTATATAGTCACTTGTTTCAATTGCCTTATCACTATCAGGAGCATTTCCTTTATCAAGTCCTATGGAGAAAGTATGTATTTTTGCACCCCATTTCAAATCAATTTCTCCATCACGAACTAATTTAGTTGCGATTGATGCTATTAAACTACTATCAAGACCACCACTTAATAAAACACCAAATGGAACATCTGTCATAAGACGTTTTTTAACTGCTTTAGTAAATACATCTCTTATATCACTATAAATTTTTGTTTCATAATCAAGCTTTAAAATCTTTGTTTCATCTATATGAGTTTCAAATGATGCGGACATCCAAGAACCTACTTCGGATTCTTTATAATAATGAATAAAATCAGTTTGGATATCTCTGGATGATTTCAAAGAAAGCGAACTTTTAAATTCACACCCTTCCTTATTTAATCCAGATGATAATGCTAAAACACTTCCTGTTGGAAATGGTTCTACATAATCACATAAATGTAATCCTTTCATTTCAGAACAAATCATTAAATTGTTAGATGTATCAAATCCATAATATAAACTAGTAATACCAATAGGATCACGTGCTACTAAGAACACATCGTGATAAGTATCATATAAAGTAAATGAAAATTGACCATCTAATTTTGATATCATAACTTTTAATGCTGATTGAGTTAATACACTATTGTCATTAATATATTTTAAATACAAAGCAATTATAGATTCGCAATCACTATCAGTTTGATATTTATAATCAATACATTCATCTTTAATTTCTTTATAATTATATATTTCTCCATTAACACATAATACTATTTTATATTGTTTCCCATTTTTAATAAAATGATGCACAATAGGTTGACTACCATTTAACACTCCTATAATAGACAATCTCTCATGTGCCATATAAACAGTATTAATATTCACATCTGATTTACATATTTCATTACCAGACCAATCAGGACCTCTATGTCTAATACTTTTAGATGATTTCAATATTTCCTCTTTATAATATTTTTCATCAACATCTGGAGAGTCTGTTATATCTTCTGTTTCTTTTGAATGAATTAAAAATGCTGTTATACCACACATATTTTAAATATTACGCTTATTTTTAGATTATTAAATCAATTTTTGTTTTTTGTTTTTTGTTAATAAATTAACTTATAACACGTAAAATATATAAAAATCTAATAATAAAAAGAGTTAAATTTATTTTAAATTATTTTTATGAAATATTATTCTAGGTTAAATCTACTTGTTTTTTTATGTTATCAATTATTGTTTTATAATTATTTATCTTATTTTTAGTTGCTAGATAATCAATATTATATTGTGTTTGACTTTCATAAAAATCCTTAATTATATTATTTAAATCAAATTTAGTAACTAAAAACTCTTCTTTTACAGATTTTGAATCTTTATCATCTTTATCATCTTTATTTATTTCTTTCACATCTTTATTATTAGTGTTTAAATATAATGTAGTCGAATAATTACTAGGGTCAAAATATGTTTCTTTAATAATAAATATATTATTTGCTTCTAATGAATTTACATTTTTTGAAATTATTTCAATAGTGTCATCTATTTTATAAAAGTCTTTAATTTTTTTATTTAGTTTTTTATCATTTTCTGGATTGCCGTTTTTATCTATTCTTCTATTGTCTAATAAATTAAAAACTAATTTATACTGTATGGATTCATTTTTATTTGAGTTTAATAATTGTGCATTATCTGTTATTATACTATTTTCATATTGATTTCCTATTATTTTACATATTAATTTATTATTGTAATTTATTTCTGTTATAATTTTCATTTTATTATTATTATAATCATTATCTAATTTATTTATTGTATTAATATCGTTAATAGTAATTATAAAATTATTATTTTTATCAAAACTAACATTATCAACTTTAAAGAAAAATAGAGTTTTATTTAATATTAAATCTTCTTTTGGAACACTTTCATCATAAATTTGTAAAATATCATTTTTATAAATATAAGTATTATCTACTGATTTTTTATCAATAGTTAATTTATATTCATATTTACCATTAATTTTTTGACGTGTTAATAACATATTTTGAGCATTAATTATGCGAATTGGATATTTGTTCTTGTTATAATTTATAGTTTCAGAATTACTAGTTCCTTTACCTGAAAGATAAAGTTCTATATTTCCTTCTATGTTATTCGTACTTCTATATGTTTCTATTTTTTTAAATAAAGAATTTTTTAAAACATCTGTTATTGAATATTTTAAAAAATTATTAATATTGGTCGAAGGGACTAATCTGTTTCCAGAGGTGTTTTCTAATATTAATAATATATTCTCAGAAATAGCTTCACCTCCATCATCTGTAGTTTCATATTTTTTAATATTAAAAGCTAATTCTGTAAAATTATCTATTGGGTCTGTTATAATAAATTCGTCGGAATTTATATTCCATACTCCTTTATATTCGTTTGGAGGAGTAGAATAATTTACATTAATTATATTTGATACTATGGATTGTATTTCTTTTTCGTTATATGTTGGCAAACCTTCATTAGTTTGAAATCCTTCAGGTTTATCTATTATAATCTTATTTATATCAACTGTAAATGAAGATTTATTAATACAAGATGATAAAATAAATAGAATTATAACTAATAAAATAATTAATACAAATATGTAAAAATTATTATTTAAAATGTTATGATTTGTACTATTTTTATTTTTTGCCATTTTAAATAGTTTGAATATTATATAACTAATATATAACTAATATATCACAAATATATATATATAATATATATATATATATTAATTTTTATTATTTATAATCTATGAATATAAAAAGAAAAAAGAAAAAGAAGAATAAAATATAATTTAATTATAATTATAAAGAATTAAATCGTTGATTTTCGAATAAATGAGAATCTTGAAAACTTAATTTATCGTCATCTATTGTTAAACATTGTTCTTGAGAATTTGGGTCATCTATTGTATCATCATGTGAGGGTGATATAGCAAAAAATTGCTTTGGTAGAAATTTTAAATTTTCTTCTCCTATATGTAAATTCTCAGGAATTAGAGAATTATATTTTTTAATATAACTCTTATTATCTGGCAGTAAATATTTATCAATACTATTTAGACAATTAGATGGTTTTATATTTTTTAATTCTTTTGGACTCCCATTATCATCTGTATAACATTTATAATCAATACTAATATCATGCACTTTAAATTTTTGATTTGGATTAGTTTTATCACAACTTTCAAAATCATAGTAGTCTTTTAAAGCATCATTATCTTTATTTAATTTATATTTTTCTTTATCAAATGTTAAACATTTTTCTTTACAATCCGATGTATTTGTTTCATTTAGTTCATCTAGTTCATTAGATTCTATTGGTTCATTTGGATTTTTTATTTTTAGTAAATAGCTATTATTTTCATTATCTTTATCATATTCTCCTCCCTCCTCATCTTGTATATATTCTATTGGTTCATTTGGATTTTTTATTTTTAGTAAATAGCTATTATTTTCATTATCTTTATCATATTCTCCTCCCTCCTCATCTTGTATATATTCTAAATCATACATAGTAGATGTTTCAATATGTTTTATTTGTGTAAGTGGTTTATTATTATTTTTTAATTGTTTTTCTACTATATCAGCTTCTTGTTTTAAATTGTGTTCTTTTATTGAATCTATTCGTTGTTTATTTAGACCATATATAGTATCTTTATAAAATCCAGATAATGGAATATCTTTAAAAGAATTTGATAATTTATTATTTAATTTTATAAGTTTTTCAGTATCTATTAAAGGTTGTGTTGTTATATAGTTTTCATGATCTTGATTTTCTTCATCACAATCTATTATTTCAAAATTCCCTTCCTCGTTTTTTTTATAGCATTTTTGCGCATCTTGTTTTATAATATCTTCAAACTCATTTGAAATAGTATTTATTTTTTTACTTTCTGTATCTATTTCATTACTTATATTTTTTAATTTATCTTCACTAAAAATTTGTATTGGATCATTTTCATTTTCATTTTGAAAGGGTTCAAACCGATCCTTATATTTTTTACAAATTGTTATACATAATAATAACAGTATAAATAATAATAATATATTTTCTATTTTAATTATCATTTTTATTATTCAATATAGGTATGTCTATATATATATATATATATAATATTATTATAATTAAAAATAAAAAATAAAAACAATTAAAAAAACAATTTAAAAATTGAATATTAAAACAATTAAATAAAGTATAAAAATAAAATTGATTATATCAAGTTAATATATATTTACATACATATATAGTATTATACATATATTATACATATATTATACATATATTATACATATATTATACATATAATAAACAATATGTCTAAAAGAGAAAAAACTAAAACTAAAACTAAAACTAGTATAAATATTAGAAATGAAAATATAACTGAAAATCAAGAAGATGATTTAGCATTAAAATATCAAAAAAAGACACAATTGGAGCATATCAGAGATTTGCCGGATTCGTATATTGGTAGTATTGAACCTAAGGAATCTTCTGAATATATATTTGCTATTAATGCACAAAATGAACCTAGTATTGTTTTAAAAAATATTAAATTAAATCCAGGATTAAATAATATTATTGAAGAAATCATAGTAAATGCTATTGATGCGTTTAGTAGAGTTGAACAGAAAAATAAGACTTTAAAAGGGAAACATAAATTACAACCTGTTACTGAAATTAAAATATCTATTGATGATCAAGGTATTATTACTATATATAATAATGGAGAAGGTATTGATATTGCTGAACATCCTGTTGAAAAAATTTATATCCCACAAATGATTTTTGGAGAGCTTCTTACAAGTGGAAATTATAATAAAAATGAAGAAAAGATTACTGGTGGTAAAAATGGATATGGTGCTAAATTAACAAATATTTATTCAACATACTTCAAAATTGAAACTGTTGATAAAAATAGAAAACTTAAATATGAACAAATATTTCGTGATAATCTTGATGTTAAAGAAGACCCGATAATACAAGATTATAAAAAGAAACCCTTTACACGTATTACATTTAAACCAGATTATAATAAATTTGGAATTGAAGCATTATCTCAAGATATGATTTCTCTTTTATATAAAAGAGCATATGATATTGTTGCAACTACAAATAGTAAGGTATCCGTGCATTTTAATGAAAATAAAATAGAAATTGATGGTTTTGCTTCATATATGAAACTTTATATGAAAAATAACAATAGTACTACAAATGATGACATTAAAACAAATGAAACAAATGAAACAATTGAAGAA
>Ga0209632_10000900_pt1 | contig 30851 bp, 29 predicted proteins | sample COG_10_FD_184754 | JGI IMG/M metagenome (GOLD analysis project Ga0209632, IMG submission 184754) | Pelagic Microbial community sample from North Sea - COGITO 998_met_10 (SPAdes) (version 2) | ecosystem: Environmental > Aquatic > Marine > Neritic zone/Coastal water | place: Helgoland, sampling... | reverse complement strand
GATCGAGCGCACAGGTTGATCGCAGATCATCCACAGGTAGTCCCCAGGGTGGTCGAACTAACGTTTCGCGTGTTACGCAAGGGGGCAAAGGTTCCCATGTGACTGTTGTGAAAGAACGAGGAAAGGGGTCAGCGCATGAAGTGTCCATTCTGCCGCCAAGAAGACTCACGGGTCGTTGATTCGCGCACAGTCGATGAAGGATTGGCAATCCGCCGCCGTCGTGAGTGCGGGCATTGCGGGCGACGATTTACCACTGCGGAAGTAGCGGCCCTAGGAGTGGTAAAACGCAGCGGAGTCAGCGAGCCATTCAATCGCAGCAAGGTTGTCAGTGGCGTGCGTAAGGCGTGCCAGGGAAGGCCAGTATCAGATGACGAGCTCGCACTACTTGCACAACGCGTGGAAGATTTTCTCCGCGCCACAGGCAATAGTGAAATCCCTGCCCAAGAGGTGGGACTCGCTATTTTGGCTCCCTTGCGTGAACTTGATGAAGTCGCCTACCTTCGCTTCGCTTCGGTCTATCGCTCCTTTGACACTCTCAACGATTTTGAGGCCGAAATTGCCCTCCTTCGAGCTGAAGGCGAACCCACAGGCCGAGAACCGGACCGAGTTACACACACGCACAACTAAGCCACACATACGAATAGCTACACAGACTTCCTACCACCCGTCTCGCGCAGATATTTCGGCTCGGGGCTTCACATCAAATGAGAAAGGCACGACCATGACACAGGCACCAGAAGCCCCGGTGATCACTCCCAAAGACGAGTTCGTCCACAACACGATTGCCGGCCCCGGCCTGCAAATGCAACGGTTGTTTACGACCGAGGGAATGCATCCGTATGACGAGGTGAATTGGGAACGCCGAGATGTTCTCCAAAATAATTGGCGGACAGGCGAAATTGTATTTGAACAGCGCGGGGTGGAGTACCCAGATTTCTGGAGCGTCAATGCGTCCACAATCGTTACGACAAAATATTTCCGTGGGGCTCTCGGTGCCGAAAATAGAGAGTGGAGTCTAAAGCAACTCATTGATCGGGTAGTGCTCACCTACACCAAGTCGGGTCGCGAGAATGGGTATTTCAGAACTGATCAGGATGCGGAAATCTTCGAGCACGAACTCACACACATGTTGCTACACCAAGTATTCGCGTTCAACTCCCCAGTGTGGTTCAACGTGGGAACGACATCCCCGCAACAAGTGAGTGCCTGTTTCATCCTTAGCGTGGACGACACCATGGATTCGATACTTAATTGGTACCGCGAAGAGGGCATGATTTTCAAAGGTGGGTCAGGAGCGGGACTGAACCTGTCTCGGATCCGTTCCAGCAAGGAGGTGCTGCGCTCATCCGGTGGAACAGCTTCGGGTCCAGTGTCATTTATGCGTGGGGCTGATGCCTCAGCGGGAACTATCAAATCAGGTGGGGCGACGCGTAGAGCGGCAAAAATGGTTGTCCTAGATGTGGACCACCCCGATATTGAAGAGTTCATTGAGACCAAGGTGCGCGAAGAAGACAAAATTCGGGTCCTACGCGATGCCGGCTACGACATGGACTTAGGTGGTGCTGATATTTCCAGTGTTCAGTACCAAAATGCCAATAACTCGGTTCGCGTGTCTGACCTATTTATGTCAGCGGTTGAAAATCGGGAGCCATTCGGGCTCACTTCACGAACCGATGGTCAGACAATTGAAACTGTAGATGCGGTTGGGCTTTTCCACAAGATTACTGAGGCAGCTTGGGCGTGTGCTGATCCCGGTATTCAATACGATGACACGATCAATGATTGGCACACCAACCCCGAAACAGGTCGGATTAATGCATCCAATCCATGCTCTGAGTACATGAGTCTTGATAACTCATCGTGCAACTTGGCGAGTCTGAACCTTCTCAAATTCCTCAAAGAAGATGACTCATTTGATGCTGAGCGCTTCTCTCGAGCAGTCGAATATGTCATAACAGCCATGGATATATCAATCTGTTTTGCGGACTTCCCCACGGCGCCAATCGGTGACACGACTCGGCGCTACCGCCAACTCGGAATCGGCTACGCAAATCTGGGCGCCCTGCTCATGGCCACAAGTTTGCCTTACGACTCTGAGGCCGGCCGGGCATTCGCGGCGGGAATCACTTCGTTAATGAACGGAACTGCGTACAAACGCAGCGCAGAGTTAGCCGAAATCGTTGGACCTTATGAGGGCTATGCACGCAATGAATATGCGCACAAGCGAGTGATGCGCAAGCATGCTTCCGCCAATGACAACATCAGGCGGTTTAGTAATCTCGACGGCGATGTAACCGCGTTGGCGGTGAAAGTCTGGGAAGAGGCTCTCACGTTAGGTGAGGCACACGGTTGGAGAAATGCACAAGCGAGCGTGTTAGCTCCCACAGGAACAATTGGTTTCATGATGGACTGCGACACAACGGGTGTCGAGCCTGACTTCTCACTGGTCAAATTCAAGAAGCTTGTAGGTGGCGGGTCAATGCAAATTGTGAACCAAACCATTCCACGTGCACTTCGTAAGCTCGGATACGCTGAAGAAACGGTCGAAGCAATTATCGAATTTATTGGCGAAAATGGCCATGTCATCGATGCACCAGGACTCAAGCAAGAGCACTACGCCATTTTTGACACCGCGATGGGCGCGCGCTCAATTGCGCCGATGGGGCACGTTCGCATGATGGCTGCGGTACAACCTTTTATATCGGGCGCAATAAGCAAGACGGTCAATATGCCAGAGGATGCCACCGTTGAAGAGGTTGAAGAAATCTACTTCCAGGGTTGGAAGATGGGTATTAAGGCGCTTGCGATCTACCGGGATAACTGCAAGGTGGGACAACCACTCAGTGATGCGAAGGCAAAGACAACTAACATCGCGGTCGAGAAGGTCGTTGTCGGGGATAACCCGGTTCGTCGCAGGCTCCCGAAGTCGCGACCGAGTCAGACAACTTCTTTCTCCGTTGCTGGGGCTGAGGGCTACATGACTGCGGGGAGTTACGACGATGGTCAACTTGGCGAGGTGTTCCTAAAGCTCGGCAAACAAGGGTCAACCTTGGCTGGGGTAATGGACGCTTTCTCCATTGCGATTAGCATTGCATTGCAATACGGTGTGCCGCTTGAAGCCTTTGTTAACAAGTTCGTCAACATGCGCTTTGAACCGGCCGGAATGACAGATGATCCAGATATTCGGATCTCGCAGTCCATGATGGACTACATTTTCCGCAGATTGGCACTGGATCATCTCAGTTTCGAACAGCGGGAAGCATTGGGTATCTTTACCGCCGAGGAACGAACGGCCACGGTACACAACAACTATGCGCCCGCACCTGCTCCAGCCATCGACCTTGAGACCAATGATCAAGGGGGAGATTTGGTCGGAGCGCCAGTGGCTCAAGCACCGATTGAAGTGCATTCAAGTGCGGAATTGCTCGAGGCAATCACAGGCACTGCCTCTGATGCGCCCCTGTGCATGACCTGTGGGATCAAGATGCGCCCAGCGGGTAGTTGCTATGTCTGTGAGGGGTGCGGCAGTACCTCTGGCTGCAGCTAGGCAGTACTGACATCAAAGTCACATTTGGTCCCACCCGAGTCCGGGTGGGGCCAAATTATTTGTCCGCTGGTGCCGAAAATCCCACCACGCTGTTGTGTGTGCCGTAGGCTGGTAGCGGATTAGTCAACTGCCTGAGGAGCTCAGTTATGCGCAAAAGCATTGTCACAGCCGGACTTGTAGGACTTAGTGCGTCTCTCTTGCTCGCAGGGTGCTCCAGTAGCGCCGAATCTGAGGTCACCCCGACGGTTACGCCCGCGCCCTCGAAAACCACAGTAGTAGTTGCTGTTTTGGCTCAGGATGCCTGCGACGACTATTTTGCACTCGATCTAGTGCGTTCACGGATCAATGGTGACACGGGAGAGCTCACCAAGAAACAGAAGAAGGCCCTTCTTCGTGAAATACAGTCCGATACAGATCTCATGGTTGTTTCTATTGATTCAGCGGTAATCGGGGGCGAACTTCCCGCAAAGGCTTTGGCAAATGCCGAACGAATTCAGAACAATGTGAATGCGGCAAATCCGAAAAAGGGGACTGACGGGATCAAGAAAAAGTCCCTTAAGCGGATAAATACGTCGGCCGAGCGAATTGAGCGTTATTGCGTGGCAGCAGGAAATGACCTGCCAATTGACAACATAAATGCACGGAGTTAATCCACGCAATTGCGTGGCGTGATTGGTCTACGGACTCTGGCTGGGTATGAACGGGTGAGTGGGCGGATAGGAATGTTCGGGGTCACGGCCGGTGAGGTATTTCGCCACCCCGTAGACCGCGCCCGCGATCGGCACCGCGATGAGAGCCCCGACGATTCCCAAGGCGATGCTGCCCGCGGCAATCGCTAATATAATCGCAAGTGGGTGCAAGTTCACCGCTTTGCCCATGACCAATGGCTGTAACACATCCCCATCAAAGGATCCAACGATCACGGTCAAGATCACTACTAGGAGCGCGATAAGTGGGCCACGTTCGGCGAGAGCGACCACCGCCGCGAAAAATGTGGCGATTGGTGCACCGATCACAGGAATAAATGCTCCGAGGAAGACGACGGCTGCAAGTGCGGGAGCCAGTGGCACTTGAAGGATAAGCAAACCAATAAAGACCAAGACCGCATCGGCGAAGGCAATAACGACAATCCCACGGGTATAGCCGGAAATAGAGCCCCATGCGATCCGTCCGGACACGTTTACTGACTCTGCAACTTCTTTTGGTAGCCAAGACACGAACCAGTCCCAGATTCGATTAGGGGTGAGCAGGAAAAAGATTACTCCGAAAAGGAAGACCGAGCCTGCGATCACCAAGGTTCCAATCGAGCTAAGGGAGTCAAGCAAGCCCACCGCGATGCCCTTCGCTGCGGTTTCACCCCACGATTGAGCCTGGCTGAGCAAGTTGCTTAGGCTCTCATCACTGAGGTTGAGTGGGCCATTCTGTAGCCACTTTTCGATCTCATTGAGCCCCGCGGTCAGGCTCTCCAATAGTTTGGGACCTTCATCCACCGAGGATCTAATCACTATAAAGAGAATGCCGAGGATGAATGACCCAATAAGGAGTAGGGCTAACAGCATCGAAAGCACTTTGGGCAGAAGCCTGTGAAAAAGATTCATCACTGGCTGGGTCCACGCGGCGACCAACATTGCGAAAAACAGTGCAAACACGACCGGAAAAATCGCGTTAAGTGCTAGGACAAATACGCCGAACCCCGCGAGCAGCACCAGGATTCGCCACGTGAAACCTGAGGCCTTCTTGAGCGTGTCGGGGACACCATCTGAAATTTGAGGTTGGTCACGAGTGGTCATTGCTAGCTCTCTTTAGTCGATCCGAACGTGTCCGTGTGGTGTTTCAAATGTAACAGCGTTCACGCCGAATCCATCAGTTTCAGTGTCATGTACCCACCTGATCAAATCTGTGAGTGGAGCCAGTTCGGTAGCCATGGGTCCTAGATCTTGGGAGGGGCAATTAATTTCCATGCTGAGCACCTTGATGCCGGTAGCTTCACCACCAAATGCGGGATGGTGTTCTTGTGGGCTCTCCCATTGCACGAAGAACGGGGATTGTGGGTGCTCAATCGTGTCCAGAACCCCAATTTGGCGCCAATGCAAGTCCACACCATCAGGTCGAATGCGGTGCCCCTCGGCGGCTTTTCTCCCCAGCTCTTGCTCTACCGGTGAAAGGTCCGTTGTCGACACAACCCAGGACATCCAGCCGCCACCTGCTTGGGCTCTTTGCGCCACTGCTCGACCGAATGGGGCTTTCTGCGCCGAGGGGTGGTCCAAGGCGCTGACGACCTCAATGTACACGCCGTGCGCAAGTGGAAGAATAAAGTTTCTGGTACCAAACGAGGGGTGTCGCCCACCGTCAATGAATGTGTTCCCCAGATCAACGCCGATTCGTTGGACAACGTCAGCGAGTTCATTGCTGTGACAGGCGTAGGAAATATGATCAAGACGCATGGCGTCATCCTGCCGAATGCCCGAAGGAGTTCTTGCGCCACCCCCAAGTGACACAGATAGGGCATTGGTTGTGCCAGAGTAGTCCCGTGGAATCCCAACATGTAGCTCCCGGGGAATCGATGAGCCTTGGTGGACTTGACAGGAAGAAATCAATAATTCTTGGCGCGGTCGGTCTCGCATTTATTGTGATTATTTTCTGGAAAGTGATTCCCCAAATTGGTAGTTACTCTGAGGCTGCCACCGCGCTGGAAACAATGAACACTTCCGCCCTTGTGTTGATAGTGGGATGCGTGTTGGTGTATTTGATCACGTACGGATTCCCATTCAAGGCTGCAACGCCAGGGTTGACATACTGGCGATCACAACAACTTAACCAAGCTGCATTTGCCATTAGCAATGGTGTTCCGGGCGGTGGAGCCGTCGGACTTGCAGTGCAGTTCGGGATGCTGAGCACCTTTGGGGTGCCCGCAACAGGCGCTACCGCCGCGATCACGGCTGTGGGTATGTGGAGCACATTTGTTACGTTGTTGTTCCCGGTGTGCGGTGTGGTCACCGTTACCTTGTTCGGCGTTAGTGGGGATAGCCATGCGGCAACTGGGTTCCTCGGTCTGGCGATCTTGGTGGCCCTAGTTGTGACCTTTGTGCTAATCATGCGTTCGCCGGCACTCGCTACCAAAGTAGGTGAACTTTCCAACCGATTAATTGGGCCTTTACGTAACCGCATCAAGGCGATTAAGGATCTAGATCTTGCAGCCCCAATCATCAAGTTTCGGGTGGACATGTATGCATTACTCAAACGGCGATGGGCGGCATTGACAGCGGCTCAAATCGCCGTGTCATTCACGCAATTCCTGATCCTCTATGTAGCCTTAAGAGGTATTGAAGGTTGGGACAGCGTGGGCACTTCGTTTGCAGCTGCATTCGCTGCCTTCGCGATTAGTCAACTAGGTCTCATGATCCCAATTACCCCGGGTGGGCTGGGCACAGTTGATGCAGCGATGATCGCTTTGCTGGTGGGATTTGGTACCTCCGTAGGAGTCGCCACAGCCGCGGCACTCGTCTGGCGGGCTGCTAGCTTCATTCCACAGATTCTGATCGGTGTGATTGCGCTAGTGGCGTGGTACCGAAAGGCCGGCCAGGCGTTAGCCAAGCCCCCCCTTACTAGTTCTACTCATTCTGCTGATTCGGGTGAGCCAGGGGCACAGAAGTAGAGTGGCGACACCCCCGATGCAGAGTCCTGCTGCTCCCTTTACATGGTCATCCACTACTGTTGGGTCAACCCGGTCGTCGCGGGAGGGGAAGCCTTCGGCGGCCGGGTCTTTTTATTTAGTTCATCGAAAATATTTATGAACGGGTAGTTGTCGAAATGATTCACACGCAAGCCAAGGAATGGAAATCATTTGTCGCTGTTGGCGACAGCTTCACAGAAGGTGTGGCCGATCAAGGGATCAACAATGCTTATTACGGTTGGGCAGATCGTTTGGCTTCACAACTCGCGGATACCTACTGCACCACACAGGAGCCGCTGAAATACGCGAACCTGGCAATCCGGGGTCGGCAACTGACCCAGATGCTCGCCGAGCAGATTCCTCGGGCCATTGAGTTGACACCAGAGCTGGTTTCATTCGCCGGTGGGGTAAATGATGCGATGCGTGGGTCATTTGATCTGGATGCGAAGGCAACACAAATTGAGCGTGCGGTGCGTGATCTTCGATCAGGTGGCAAAGACGTATTGCTTTTCGCATTTGGCGACCCGGGCCGCACTTCCAAAGTGATGGGGCTAATTGGGGATCGATTCGCCGGTTTAAGGTCTGCAACTGTGGCAATCGCTGAGGAATATGGCTGCTACTTGGCGGATTTTTGGGATGTTGAAATTTTCGACGACCCGCGAATATGGGACGCTGATCGGTTGCACTTGAACCCCAAGGGCCATGCCCTGGTGGCGAGTGCAGCTATGCAAGCGTTGGGCTGGGGCAATTCGGATTGGATGCTCAGCGTGGGCGAGACGCCCACCCCGACGGTGTCGACGCGGATGCTGGGGCATGCGTCATGGGCGAAAAATCACGGATGGCCCTGGATGAGTCGGCGGATCCGACGTGTGTCATCCGGTGATGGCGTTTCGGCAAAATATTGGGATTACATCGAGCTTTCACCTCGCGGGTAATAGCTGCGAAGGCCGGTTACTGCACAGCATGGAAAACTGTGCCAACTCATCCACAAAAGCGTGTGTGTGGTTGCCGAGGTGTGTTGCCGGCACGAGATTTATCTCATGGACCAAGCCACACATGCACATAGCCGAAGAATTCAAATTGCACGGGAAACCCTGGTCGATCTTGTGAAGTCATTTGGCTTCTATCCGGCGGATAGTGTCATCATCAATTGGATGAAAGCAGCTGAATCGGTTCTCGCCCAAAGGGTAGATGTGGAGGTGTTCCTTGAACCCACGGATTTGAGCAAATCCGATCTGGAACTCTTCATCGAACCCGGTCGGATTTACCAGGCAGAACAAGCGAGGGTCCTCACCTGCCTCACCTACATGGACGAACGAATCTATTCGGGTATAGACGCGGTTCAAGAGGCGCTAGCGAAGTACGAAATTGAGGTAAAGGACGTTTTCGTGTTCGCCGGTGATCGCGTATTTTCGCGCGAGTGTGATGAAGGCTGTGAACCCCACCTGATGCACGTGGAGAAAAAGATTAGTCGAGTGTCTCGGGAAAGCCAGTGCGACAGTGATTCGTCCGTGTTCATTGACGCGCAGGCGTTTCCGGTCGTACCAAGTGTGGAAGATCTATCGCCTTGGCGGACCACCGAGAGCGCCTTCGTTCAGCACCTGTTGGGCCAATGGTGCGCCAACACGGCCACAGTTGACATTGCCCGCATGGTCGTGGCGTTAGAGGACATTAGGGTCCGGGATTCAATTTTGTGGGATTTAGCTAATGGGGCGTACGAGCCAGTGTCCGTAGCCGAGTCAATGAGCAAATTACTCCCTCGACTAGATGCAAATCATGGCGCCGCAATAGCCACGACGGCAGCAATTTGTTGGTGGCTTCACGGCAATGGCGCGATGGCAAACATCTGCATCGCGCGCGCATTATCTGACTCGCCTCATTATTCATTGGCACAGATGATTCGTTCGGTATTAGATTACGCACTCCCGCCAGAATTTTGGCTCGCGAGCGTCAACGGGCTCACCCGTCACGAGTGCTTAACCGGTGTCGACGTGACAAGCTAGCCGGAATATGGGTATAGTTTCACTAGGTCAAGAGTCCAGCGTTAAGCCCCGGCTAGCTAGACGGCAACCCTCCAACCGCGGTGGGGTGCTCCCGGTGGAGACCTGGCCACGAGTGTTGTGGCAAGCGCGGGCCTTGCAAAAGGCAGGGCCCCAGAGAGATTGAGGGCTGCCATGTGTTGTTTACCTTGTTGTTGTTGAAGCACCTCCACTTGAGTGAGGACTTGTGTTCTCTGCGCAGGCACAGGTGGAAAAGGTGCATTTATGCGTCCGACTAACAATCCACACACACAATTTTAGGGAGAAAAAAATGAGCGATCAATGGAGTTTTGATACTAAGCAAATACATGCGGGACAAAGTCCTGATGAAGCTACGGGTGCTCGTGCACTACCCATCTATCAGACGACGTCATATGTATTTAGGGACACTGAGCATGCGGCTAACCTTTTTGCACTAAAGGAATTAGGCAATATTTATACCCGAATCATGAACCCCACACAGGCCGCGGTCGAGGATCGCATTGCGGCCCTTGAAGGTGGCGTGGGTGCGTTGTTGGTGTCTAGTGGGCAGGCTGCTGAGACATTGGCGATTCTTAATATTGCTGAAGCCGGTGACCACATTGTCTCCAGCGCGAGCTTATACGGAGGCACTTACAATCTATTTCATTACACGCTTCCCAAGCTGGGAATCGAAGTGTCATTCGTTGAAAATGCAGATGACTTGGAATCATGGAAAGCAGCAATTCGACCGAATACCAAGGCGTTTTATGGGGAAACACTGGCTAATCCGAGAAATGATGTCCTCGACATTTCTGGGGTTGCATCGGTGGCGCACGAGTTTGGCGTTCCACTTATTGTTGACAATACGGTTGCAACTCCGTATCTGATTACCCCCATTGATTTCGGTGCCGACGTGGTCGTGCATTCTGCCACGAAATATTTGGGTGGGCACGGAACGGCAGTGGCTGGTGTCATCGTCGACGCTGGTAAATTCGATTACGCCAAGTACCCCGAACGTTTCCCCAATTACAACCAGCCGGATCCGAGTTACCACGGTTTGGTGTATGCCCGAGACCTAGGCGTTGATGGGGCATTCGGAGTGAACCTTTCCTTCATCCTCAAAGCGCGGGTTCAGTTGCTACGTGATCTGGGATCCGCAGTGTCACCATTTAACGCGTTCTTGATTGCGCAGGGAATTGAAACTCTCTCATTGCGAGTGCAGCGACACACTGAGAGTGCGCTCAGTGTTGCCCAGTGGCTCCAGGCACGCCCAGAAGTAGTGTCTGTTAACTACGCTGGTTTGCCAACCAGTCCGTGGTACACCAATGGTCAGAAATATGCGCCAAAGGGCACAGGTGGGGTTCTCAGTTTTGAAATCGCTGGCGGGGTCGAGGCAGGTAAAAAGTTTGTCGAGGGTCTGGAATTACATAGTCACGTTGCCAATATTGGTGATGTCCGCAGCCTGGTGATCCATCCTGCATCCACCACTCACTCGCAGTTGAGCGAAGAGGAACAGCTTTCTGGTGGAGTAACACCGGGATTGGTGCGACTCGCGGTGGGACTGGAAGGCTTGTCCGACATTCTGGCTGATTTGGAACTTGGATTTGCGGCGGCCCAAAAGTAGATGCCTACGCAATACGGGGCTCTGACTTATGAAGGAATCCCTCCCGCCAGCGGATCGTGGCGGGAGGGATTTCCCGTGGGGGAAAGGCTCTTTTTCGAGTGTGGACCATTCACTACTGATTCTGGATTCGAATTCGAGCAGATCAGAGTTGCATACCAAACTTGGGGCGAGTTAAATCCCGAGGGGAGTAATGCGATCTACATTGCACATGCATTGACGGGCGACTCACATGCGACTGGAGAAGCCGGACCTGGGCACAAAACTGGTGGTTGGTGGAGCTCGCTGGTGGGGCCGGGTGCGCCGATTGATACGGACACCTACTTCGTCGTGTGTGCCAACGTCCTGGGCGGGTGCCAGGGCACAACCGGACCGTCCAGTCTTGCTCCCGATTCGAAAGCGTGGGGATCTCGTTTCCCCGTCATAACGATTGCCGACATGGTGTGGGTTGAGTACCAACTTATGCAATTTCTCGGAATTGAGTCCTATGCGCTGATGCTGGGCCCGTCACTAGGCGGAATGCGGGTCTTGGAATGGATGGTTCGGCACCCAAAAGCAGTTCGAGGCGGTCTTGTTCTTGGTTCGACCGCGGCGGTCAGCGCCGATGAAATCGGAATACATGCGGTTCAGCTCGCGGCAATCGAGTTGGACCCACATTTTCAGGGCGGTGATTACTACGACTCAGACGTTGGGCCCGTTGCCGGCATGGGTTTAGCTCGTCGAATGGCCCACTTAACTTACCGCAGCGAAAACGAACTCGACACTCGTTTCGGTCGCAGTGCGCAAGGGGAAGAGTCGCCAATAAATGGCGGGCGCTTCGCGGTCGAATCGTATTTGGACCACCATGCGAACAAGCTGGCGCGGCGCTTTGATGCCAACACCTATGTCGCTCTCACGCGAGCCATGAGCCTATTTGACTTAGGCGAGGGACGAGGAGGAGTGGAGCGTTCGCTGGGAACAATTACTGCGCCACTGACCGTGGTGGGAATTGATTCTGATCGACTATTCCCGCTTCGACTGCAACAAGAGATTGTGGACTTAACGCCAGGGGCGGATCAATTGCACGTGCTCGAGTCCGTAGTTGGCCATGATGGTTTCTTAGTTGAAGAGGAACAGGTCGCTCGATTCGTTCAGCATGCGCTTAGCCGGGTTGAAAACCCGGCACCGGCAGTTGAAAAAATGGTTTTCCACAGTTAACAACCCCACCTTGATTTGGATCCCACCGCAGCTGAGAATCAAGGGGTGAGTAAAAATCGCTATCTGGCGTTTACGCTGATTATTAGCATGGCTGCACTTCTCTGTGCATCTTTTGGCGTCAACGCTCCCACGGGCTACGCAAACCCTGAGGTGGTGGCAGATCAAGAACAGGTGCGATACCAGGGAAACGGTGGACTAATTCTTCCCACGACCGTAGACACCAGCACTCGCAACGAGATGATGCGATGCCGCGGGTGCGGCTGGAAGCTCACAGCGGCCTGCGTGCCCGGGCCCAATCATTACTGTGACGCAGTAATCAGGGGGTGCATGGGACTAATTGACCACGTTCGGGTGTGGTTTAGACCCGAGGGTGGGGATTGGCGGGAGGTCGATCGGATTTGCCTGACCCATTACGAGGTAAGTACTGTCACGGGCATTGAAAAACGGATCGCGGAGCATTTCATTCGATACGTCCCCGAGCAAGCGGCTCGCTGTTGGCCCGCTCGCGGAGCCGTCACGCGCCTCCCATTACTGTGCGAATCAGGCCAACCCGCCAGTCACGTACGTTGGAGCGTCCCTATCTCGGGCTTTACCGTTGCGATAACGGCGACTCCCTCCTGGCGCTGGGATTTCGTCGGACGAGTCTTGTACACAGGCCAAAGCGGTGGCCCTCATCCCAACAGGGCCATCTCGCATGTATTCGTCACGGCGGGACGTAAGAATATTGAGGTCACGACTAGGTGGGCGGCCGAATTCACCGTCGACGGCCTGCAACCGGTTGCCATCGAGCGTGATCTACTGCAGCGAACGACCTTAGGAGTGACCATCGGTCAGGCTAAGGCTCGTTTGCGATGCCCCGGCGCAGACCGATGTTGACCGGCGTGCCAAGATAGAGTGCCCGGACAAGCCAATTGGCTTGACTCGGGCACTTGTTATGGGTTATCGGCGAAAGGGCACCCACTCTCACATGGCAACTGCAGCGAAAAAGACAACGACCACTAAGAAAACCGCGTCCAAGCCCACGGTGTCGAAAAAGACAACGACCACTAAGAAAACCGCGTCCAAGCCCACGGTGACAAAAAAGGCTGTGTCGAAAAAGGCTGTGTCGAAAAAGGTTGTGACAAAAAAGGCTGTGTCCAAGCCCGTCAAGAAGGCCTCGGCAGCAAAGAAGGCGGCGGTGAAGCCCCCGGTTGCCAAGAAGTCAACCCCGATCAAAAAAAGCTCGCCGGTCAAGAAGGCTGCCGCTAAATCGCCGGTCAAGCCAGTTAAGCCGGTTAAATCTGCAAAGGCTGGTTCACAGTCTGACAAGGATGCGCTCGTTGAGGTTATTGCCACCGAGCAGGGAGTAGTTGAAGTGACCCCGGCAGGGGAGCCAGATCTCAAAGTGGCGGCTGAGCTGGAAAAGGCTTTGGAGTCTGACCTAGAAAAGGATTTGGCTGGAGTCGCCAAAGAAGAGCCGGCGGCTGCAACTGAAGAGTCCGGACGTTTCGTGATTTCACACGTGGATGAAACCGACGAGCCCGTACAAACTGTCACCGTGGCCGGCGCAACCGCCGACCCGGTTAAGGATTACCTCAAGCAAATTGGCAAGGTTCCTCTGCTCAATGCGGAAATGGAAGTTGACCTCGCCAAGCGAATTGAGGCGGGACTTTTCGCTGAAGAGATGCTCAACGAGGGCGCCAAGATGGCCAAAAAATCCCGTCTTGACATGGAATGGGTCGCAACAGATGGTCGCAGGGCTAAGAACCACTTGCTCGAAGCGAACCTGCGCCTTGTGGTCTCACTTGCAAAACGCTACACAGGGCGAGGAATGCTGTTCCTCGATCTAATTCAAGAAGGCAACTTGGGTTTGATCCGTGCGGTTGAAAAATTTGACTACACGAAGGGCTACAAGTTTTCCACCTACGCAACCTGGTGGATTCGTCAGGCGATCACGCGAGCAATGGCTGACCAAGCCCGAACTATCCGAATCCCAGTGCACATGGTTGAAGTAATCAACAAGCTAGCGCGGGTTCAACGTCAAATGTTGCAGGACCTAGGTCGGGAACCAACCCCCGAAGAACTTGCCATGGAACTGGACATGACACCTGAGAAGGTTGTTGAAGTTCAAAAGTATGGTCGCGAGCCAATCTCTCTGCATACGCCGTTAGGTGAAGAGGGCGACAGCGAGTTCGGGGACCTGATTGAGGATTCAGAGGCAATCGTGCCCAGCGACGCTGTGTCGTTCACCCTTTTGCAAGAGCAACTCGAGTCAGTTCTTGACACCCTCTCGGACCGCGAGGCAGGGGTGGTGCGGATGCGTTTCGGACTCACAGATGGGCAACCGAAAACTCTCGATGAAATCGGTAAAGTGTACGGAGTCACGCGTGAGCGAATAAGGCAAATAGAAAGTAAGACGATGTCCAAGCTCCGTCATCCAAGTCGCTCGCAAGTACTGCGAGACTACTTAGACTAGGTCCCTGAAGGGATGTCGCTACTAATTGAATGAGGCTGCTAAGGGCGTTCGTTAAGGCGATGCAACTCGTCAATGACGTTGACGAGCTTGGGTCGCAGGGCGGCCTCGTGGTTACCCCAGTGATGGCCGCAAAACAATAGAGCGGATCCACCCGGAAGTTCGGCTAGTATGTAAGCTTGAGCCCCACATCGGTCACATCGATCGGTGTTCGACAAAACCGGAGATTCAAGTGTCGGGGTGCTGGTATCTGACATGACTCAATCTAAGCATGGAATTGGGTCAGCACACACTCAGACTCGCTTAGGTTCGCCAATAGCGAAGTAACTTGGCGGTGGGCGTGAGCGTGATTCATTCCCACGTTCTCGGCGTGCCGCAGACTAGATTAGGCCAGTGGCTAAAGTGAAATCACAAAGTGCGGCACCACAGGATTACACGGCAAAGAATCTGGCGGTCCTCGAGGGGCTCGAAGCAGTACGCAAACGCCCTGGGATGTATATCGGTTCCAATGATTCCCGAGGTCTGATGCACTGTTTGTGGGAAATCGTGGATAACGGCGTTGATGAGGCGTTGGCGGGGTTTTGCACCGAAATCTCGGTGACCTTGCTCGCTGACGGATCAGCAGAGGTCCGCGATAATGGGCGAGGAATACCCATTGACATCGAAAAACGGACAAAACTTACGGGTGTCGAGGTCGTCATGACCAAGCTTCACGCAGGTGGAAAATTTGGTGGCGGGTCCTATGCTGCATCAGGCGGGCTGCACGGCGTTGGTGCCTCTGTGGTGAATGCACTGTCGTCGAGACTCGATGTGTCGGTTCTTCGAAGCGGAAAAGTGCACTCAATGTCTTTTCGTCGTGGAGTGCCGGGGAATTTTGACACCGAAGGCCCGATGAGCGCCTTCTCAAAAAAGAGTGGACTCAATGTCACTGGGAAAACACCACGAACTCACACGGGAACGATTGTGCGGTGGTGGGCAGACCACGAAGTGTTCACAAAAGACGCAGAATACGACCGAGAAGCACTGCGTGAGCGCGCGTTACAAAGTTCGTTCTTGGTTCCAGGTCTTGTTCTTCGCTTAGTCGATCAACGTGATCCCACTGATCTGTGGGAGGAAACATTCCAACACAAAGGGGGAATCTCCGAATACGCCACTCACCTCAATGACGGTCAGGTCATTGGAAGTGTGATTCGACTTTTTGGTTCGGGCCATTTCGCGGAAACAGTTCCGGTGCTCGACGACCAGGGACACATGACAAGCCAAGAGGTACAAAGGGAGCTCGCCGTTGATATTGCGTTGCAGTGGAATACCGGCTACGAATCGATCCTTCGCTCCTTTGTCAACGTAATTGCGACTCCGCAGGGTGGAACCCACGTCGTGGGCCTGGAGCGCGCTCTCACAAAGGTGTTAAATGAGTACCTCAAAAATGCGAAGATCCTCAAAAGCAGTGAGGACAGTGTTACCAAAGAAGATCTGAGTGAAGGCCTCACCGCGGTAGTTGCAATCCGCCTCGCTGAACCACAATTTGAGGGGCAAACAAAAGAAGTCCTCGGAACACCTGCCGCAACTCGAATAGTGTCCGCCGTAGTTGCTAAAGAAATGGCAAAATGGTTGAAAACGCCACCGAGGGGGGAGAAGGCAGCAGCGCGAATGATTGCCGAGAAGGTGGCCAATGCAATGCGGGCGAGGATCGCTGCGCGGAGTCACCGCGACACCCAACGGCGTAAAACTGCGCTGGAATCTTCGTCCATGCCTGCGAAACTTGTCGACTGTCGCAGCACCGACGTGGGAGAATCCGAATTATTTATTGTCGAGGGTGACAGCGCATTGGGCACAGCCAAGTCGGCAAGAAACTCCAAGCATCAAGCGCTTCTGCCCATAAGGGGCAAAATCCTTAATGTTCAGAAGTCGTCGCTGTCTGACATGCTCAAGAATGCCGAGTGCGCCTCAATTATTCAAGTCATCGGTGCCGGCTCCGGTCGGTCTTTTGAGTTGGATCAAGCGCGTTACGGGAAAATCATCTTGATGTCGGACGCCGACGTTGATGGTGCGCACATTCGCTGCCTGCTCCTTACCTTGATTAACCGATATATGCGTCCCCTTCTGGAAGATGGGCGAGTATTCGCCGCTGTTCCTCCTTTGCATCGAATTGAAGTGATCAACGCTGGTAGCAAAGCCAACGAAGTGATCTATACTTATTCGGATCAAGAAATGAAAACGGTCATTGCTGATTCACATAAAAAAGGGAAACGGGTTAAGGATCCTGTGCAGAGGTACAAGGGTTTGGGCGAGATGGATTCACATCAATTGCGGGAAACCACAATGGATGCGGGGCGCCGTACGCTTCGACGCATGACTGTCTCTGACGCAGAAGGCGCGTCTGATGTTTTTGACTTACTCATGGGATCCGAGGTAGCGCCTCGCAAGGAGTTCATTGTTTCCGGTGCACAGAATCTTGATCGCGAAAGGATCGACGCATGAGTGAGCATATTGCCGACTTCGCATCAAGTTTTGAAGATATTTTGGATGCCAACGAACGCTATGCGTCTTCATTTAGCCAAGCTCACCTCACCGGAGTAGCGCGAAAGGGTCTCGCGGTTGTCACCTGCATGGATTCGCGCATCGACCCACTTTCTCTTCTGGGGATGCAAGCTGGCGACGTGAAAATTTTGCGAAATGCTGGCGCTCGCGTAACCGAAGACGTATTGCGAACTCTAGTGTTGGCCAGTCACCTTCTGGGTGTGAATCGAGTGCTCGTCATGCCGCACACTGACTGTCGAATGGCTTCAGCGGATGAAGAACAAGTGCACGCTGCAATTTTCAAGGCCTCTGGAATAGATTCACGCAGCATTGAAATTCGGACGGTCTCAGATCAGCATGCGGCCTTAGTGCAGGACGTGACCCGGATCCGCGCCTATCCCTTGTTGTCCAAGGAATTGGTCGTCGGAGGAGCCATTTTCGATGTCCACACGGGTCACTTGATTGTCCAAGATGTGTAGGTTCGAAACAGGGGCGAGAAACTCGTGAGGGTAGCCGTCATCGGCGCAGGTCCATCGGGAATCTATGCCGCAGAACACTTGGCAACCCAGTATCAGGTGGAAGTCGATGTCTTTGATGCACTACCTGTGCCATTTGGTCTCGTTCGCTACGGAGTGGCTCCAGACCATTTCTCGATCCGTTCTGTGCGCGAAAAACTCGCTCAAACATTTGATAACCCACTGGTTCGTTTTCGTGGAAATGTGCGTATTGGTCGTGATCTCATGCCCTCGGAGTTGCAAAATCACTACGACGCTATCGTCTACACCTACGGGGCATCTTTGGATCGGGAACTGGGAATCCCAGGGGAAAATCATCCGATGAGCATCGCGGCGACGGCATTTGTTCGCTGGTACACGGGTCACCCGGACGCAATTGATTTTTCGGATCACTTGTCCAAAGCAACAGACGTTGCCGTGATTGGACTCGGCAATGTAGCGGTTGACGTTGCTCGGATTCTGAGTAAATCGGCTGCGGAACTCGAGCAAACGGATATTCCCCAATATGTGCTCGATGCGCTCTCACACAGCACCGTTCGCCGGGTACACATTGTGGGTCGACGTGGACCGGCTAATGCCACTTTCACGACAAAAGAACTAAAGGAACTGGGCGAGATCCCCGGAGTGGACGTGGCGTTAGATCCGGCAGACCTACCGGATGATTTCGCACACGCGAGCGCAGGGAACAAGGTGGTTGCGCGCAATCTTGACGTCATGGCTCAATGGTCGCAACGGGAGGCAATCGCGGATCGAAATATTGAATTTCACTTTTATTGCGCACCACGCAACATGGATTTGGACAATGGCGTTCTCATAGTTGATACAATGAAGATTGATGCGCAAGGGCTGCTCATACCTACAGGTGGGAGCAAGGAGATTGCGGCCGAGTTAGTGATACGCAGTATCGGGTACCGCGGTGAGGGTCTACCGGGTGTCCCATTTAATGAAGACACCAACGTAATTCCCAGTGTTGATGGAGCGGTTATCGGACTCGAGAATTGTTATGTCGCAGGCTGGATCAGGCGCGGTCCGTCAGGAATTATTGGCACCAATAAAAAAGATGCGGTCGCCAGCGTCAATACCCTTTTCCAGGATCGTGAAAACACACAGGCTTCCAGTTCTGCACAAATTGATGAGCTACTCCAGCATCGTCAGATCGATGTTATTGATTTTGAAGGTTGGAAGCGAATCGATGCCCGAGAAAAGGAATTGGGCGGCACTCGCAATCGAGATCGAACCACGATCCATAGCCGTCAAGATTTGATTGATATTGGATTGGGGCGTTAACCATCTCATTCTGACCACTTAATCCCGCATCCTAGTGAGGGAGCACCACCGGTGAAGGTCGTCCCTTGGGCCGCACATTCAACAGCCGCTCTTAAGTACTCTCCCGTAATCACGGTGTCACTGTTTGGTCGTGATGAATCAAATGCGCCTCGATAGATCAAGGTGGAGTCGGGCGCGAAGACAAAGAAATCCGGTGTGCAGACTGCCCCGAATTGATGGGCCACATTCTGGTCTGAGTCAATCAAATATGGAAAATTCCATTGGGCGCGGTGCCGTTGGTCGAGCAACCCAGCAATGCCATCCTCTGGGTAATTATTGGTGTCATTGCTACAGATTGCGATCCATGAAACCGAAGAAAGCTCATGGGCGAGTCGTCCTACTTCTTGCTCGATCCACTGAACGTAGGGGCAATGATTGCAACTGAAAAATACAACACTGATGGCACCGTCACTGAGTTGCGCGAGTGATTGGGTAACCCCCTGTAGATCAGGAAGACTTACCGCTGGGGCATACGAAATTTCGTTGTGAGCTGACTGGACTGGCATCTAATTCCTCCCGATAATCGTAAATTCGGCGATCTGCTTTCGCTCGGCACCACATGAAGCAATCTGCTGCGCCACCGTCTGCTCAACCAGGAAAGTTACGGTTGAATCACCGACTCCCACCGTGAACTCACTCACGCTACCCATGACAGCAGAGGAGCGAAATTCAGCCGCGACTGGCCATAAGTGCGCCTGAATTACCTGCTGCGCTGGGGAGAGAGAGGTGCTTCCGCGGACGTATCGCGAGTCAACGGCCTGGTCGGAGAGAAGCTGTAGTACCGCAGATGGGTCTAGGCGTCCAAGAGCCAAATTTTGTGGGAGCATCATCCCGGTTGGCGCGAATCGATGACCACCGAGATGACTGCATTCCAGGATTCTCGCAAATTGTTCGGAGGAGAGCGAGTCTGCGCACTCGGAGATTAGGTTTCGACCAAAAGTTGCACAGCATTGATCGCGCTTGCCGTTCGTGCAAATGAGCAGCATTTGCTCACAGACGAGGGTGTCTTCCAATACTGGCAATCCGTTGGCATTGAGGGTTCCTTGCCGCAGTTGGTTCCCACCGTCAGAGAACCAATAGGTGGCCTTGGGAAATACAGGTGCACGCTGTGGCGTGCGCGCCAGGAGGATCTTGCAATCATGTTCTTGGGCCCAGACCTGCAATTCCGGGGGAGCAAGCGTCTCAACCGGCCGATCACCCCAAGCTCCTTGATGTAGCAGGATGAGCCAAGTGGTCGCGGTGGGCGCAGTTCCTGCCAGTGCGGAAGGTGCGTTGATGACACTGCAGGGCAAGGAGGCTGGCATGAATCAAGACCCTAAACGGATCACAATCGGCCCACCCAGCGCATCGATCGGGTGGGTAAGTGGGGTGCCGGTTCCGTCTCGTTTGCCGTCAGATTCGGGAAGGTAAGCGGGTGTTCCACTCGAAGTTGCGGCTCTTGCCGGAGTGGGGCCGCACCACGCCCGCGAAAGAGTGTCCTCACCCGACCGGAATTTGTGTGACCGAACACCCGCCGTTGCGCGCCCCTTGCCCGGATATTCGCTGAAATCGGAGATCTTGCCGTTTCCCGCCTCGGTTCCTGGAAGTGCTTGACTAGAACCGGACACCGTGACGACAATGTTTTCTCCAGCCGGCTCAACAACCCCGAAAAAAATAACCGCGGAGTCGGTGGACTTGATTCCGGTAACTCCGCTGGCCGAGCGCCCTTGCACCCGTACGGCTGAAGCTGGAAAATGCAATAATTGCCCGGCGGCTGTAATAAACACTAATTCCGATCGGCCGGCATGGTGCTCATCCAAGGCAACCGCGGCGACTACGGCGTCCCCCGGGTCAAGACTGATGACATCCCAGGCAGGGCGACCAATGGGATGCGTCGATGCGAGACGCTTCACCGATCCTTTTCTGGTGCCTAGTACGAAGGGGGATTCGAGGTGGAGAAGCGCCACGGGTGATTCGGTGGACTCAAGTGAGAGAAAGGCGCCAATTGGAGCTCCGCCACTCAGTCCAGGTACACCCAATGTGGGGGGGATTGCAGGGATATCGACAACCGAAATTCGGTGAACGTTGCCATGTGAGGTTAACACGCCAAGTTCACCCCTCGAGGTGCCGCGCGCACTAGAAATCACGACATCGTGGCTGGTTCGTTGACTCGACTCACCAGTGCTCACCGAAGAGGTGCGGGCAATCAAGCCGGTGCTAGAAAGCAAGACGACACAGTCCTCATCCGCGATCTCCAGGGATGCGCTGGCGGCAATGGACGGGGATCCGGTGGACTCGAGTAACAGGGTCTTGCGCGGACTCGAATGCGCCGCACTCACTTCCGCTAATTCTGAGGAGACCAGAGCACGAAGGGCCGACTCGTCTTCTAGGAGCGATTCCAAGGCGGCAATAGTTGATCGAAGTTGGTCTGACTCCGTATCCAACTCAATTTGTGAAAACTTTGTGAGCCGTCGCAATGGCATTTCTAAAATGTAATTCGCTTGTATTTCAGTGAGGTCAAAAATTTCTATAAGACGAGCACGTGCTGCCGAGGTGTCGTCACTGTTGCGGATTACCTGAATAACTTCATCAATGTCAGCAATGGCAATGAGTAGGCCATCGACGAGATGCAGACGGCTTGCCGCAACTTCCTTGCGGTGACGGCTTCGTCGAGTGACCACGTGTATCCGGTGATCAATAAACACCTCAATCAGTTGCTTGAGGCCCATTGTGACGGGCTGTCCATCAACGAGAGCGACCGCATTAATGTTGAACGAGTCTTCCATGGGTGTGAGTTTAAAGAGTTGTTCCAAGACTGCCTCAGGAGAAAAGGCACTCTTACATTCGATCACAAGATTTAGTCCGGAATCCCCATCGGTGAGGTCAACGATGTCAGATATACCCTGCAATTTCTTGGCTATGACCAAGTCTTTAACCCGTTCGATGACGCGCTCTGGTCCGATGTTGGCGGGGAGCTCGGTGACAACGATTCCCCGCTTGCGCGCACTGACCTGTTCAATTTTTGTGCGCGCCCTTACCTTAAATGTGCCCTTACCTGTTTCGTAGGCATCACGAATTCCTGCAAGCCCAATGATTACGCCACCTGTTGCGAAATCGGGACCAGGAATAAAGGTCATGAGCTCATCGAGTGTTGCTTTTGGATGGTCGAGCAGAAATCTGGTTGCGTTGACTACTTCAGCAAGATTATGGGGCGCCAAGTTGGTTGCCATGCCTACCGCAATTCCACTTGCTCCATTTACTAGCAAGTTCGGAATTGCAGAGGGCAGCACAATGGGTTCGATTTCGCGGCCGTCGTAATTGGCAGCGAAATCGACAACGTCTTCGTCGATTCCAGCAGTCATTTCGATTGCGCTCCGGGCCAGCCGCGCCTCGGTGTAGCGCATTGCGGCCGGGCCGTCATCGATGGACCCGAAATTGCCGTGACCGTCAATCAAGGGAATGCGCAATGAAAAGGATTGCGCCATACGAACCAGCGCATCATAAATTGCAGAATCACCATGGGGGTGCAGCCGACCCATTACTTCACCGACAACGCGTGCGCTCTTCACGTGCCCGCGATCGGGGCGCAATCCCATCTGGTTCATCTGGAACAGAATTCTGCGTTGCACTGGCTTTAAGCCATCACGAGCATCTGGTAGGGCGCGCGAGTAAATAACCGAGTAGGCGTACTCCAAGAATGAGTCACGCATTTCGTCAGCGACATCTGTGTCAATGATCCGTGAATAACCAAGACCAGAGTCTCTTTTCGCAGCCATGTGCTGGTCGGTCTCCTCTCAAGATGAAGCCTCTCCAGCACCGTATCTGCGGTGATTACGGCGGCTTCCACCTGGCTCAATGCCGGCTCCGCAAGACTAGTGCCTGCTGCATAAGAAATCGGTATATCGCTTCCTGCGAGCCCCGGATTGCTGTGGTTGAATACTCTCACGAAGGCCCTGCTTCTGCTAGTGCGCGGGGAAAATCTTTGACGTCATATGTGAATGGCGCGTGCAGAGTGAAGAAATAACGACTATGGCTTGACCACGCTTAAGTAAGACCCTGTTGCTGTGCCAGAATCTGCGACTGCAATTCTCGCCGCGAGTTCCGCATTTCGAACGATGATCTCGGGATTGACCACCAAGCTTTGTCCATGGGTTGCTCGGTGAAAGTGATCGAGCAGAAAAGGAGTTACCTCTTTGCCCGTGATCTTCTTCGAGTCTGCGAGTTTCAGTCCTTCAGCGAGAACTTGATCGTGTAGATCCGGATCTAATTGATTAGCCGCGGGTAACGGGTGCGCGATGACAAGTCCTGATCTAATTGACAGACTCCGTCGTGCCGTCACAACGTCTGCAATCTCAGTTGAATCAGAGAGTGACCAGTCGACAGTGATTCCCGAGTCACTCAGAAAAAGACCGGGAAACTGGTGGGAGGTGTAAACGACTACTTCTACATTAAGTGTTTCCAGGCGCTCCAGGGTCGCGCTCACGTCCAGGATTGACTCAACTGCGGAGCACACAATCGTGATGGTGGCCGGCACCGCGTCCCGTGAGCCAACCGTCTCTTCGACCTCTATGGCGACCCGTAGATTTTCTGGGCGAGGGAGACCGTGACTAATAATTGTGGATTCCAGGGCAACGACGGGTGCACCTGCAGATAGGGCCGACAACACCTCTTTTGGGAACGAAAACTTGTGCGATTTTTGATTCCGTAAATTCACCCTGCGGCCCTAGCCCCTAGACTGATGGGCAATGAATACTGGTGTCTTGGAGCAGGCGCTCCTGAGCGATCTTGAGCGGCATGGGTATTACCCCCAGCTCGTGTTTGAGTCGCTCGACGGGGCACTGGGTTCTGAGGGACTACTTGCCTACGTTGTACACCACGAGGCGACATTTGACCGCGATGAATTGCGGCGACACATGAGCGTCCTTGCGCTTACGCATACTCGGTTGATCGTGTCACATACGGATGAGCACAGCCACGAAGAGCATGCGTACGCATCCACTTCAAATGAAAGCGTGCGGCTTGGGGCAGTTGATACGGTTGTGGTCAATCGGGTGGTGAAGGACCCGGCAGGTGCGCAAGGCACATCGACATCTGAAGTCGTTCTCACCATCGGGTGGGGAGCGGTGAGCCGAATCGAGTTGGAGCCAGCTTCGTGTGGAGATCCTGAGTGTGAAGCAGAACATGGTCTGGTAGGAACTGCGACAAATGACGACTTTTCGTTACGAGTTTCACAGGCAGCTGACGGCGATGACACAATCGCGCAGGTCCTTGAGTTCGCACGTGCATTGTCCCAGGCCAGCGTGTTGGGCAACAACTAGATCTCCGTGCACCCGTTACATGCGAATCCGTTTGGGCAACCAGCCCTTCAATTAAAAGATGTGATCCCAGGCGCGATCCGCGCTCTCAAGCCATCTCTTTTTTCCGGTGCGTCTGCGTTTTCGGGTGCCAATATTCCATTGTCTTCACACGTGGTAGTACTTCTTATTGATGGTCTGGGTGAAATCCAACTCCAAGAATTCGCTCCGAATCTGCTTCTGAGTGAGTCTTCGATTGCTGCCCCAATGCTCACCCACTTTCCCAGTACGACACCGGTTGCCTTGGGTTCGTTAGGGACCGGGCAATCCCCCGGCCAGCACGGGTTTGTGGGCGCGAGTTTTTACGTTCCGGAAGAAGATGCCCTGTTTGCGCCGTTGCAATGGGGCTCTCACCCACATCCGCTTGCCATGATTCCTTCGGCACCGTTATTTGAGTGGGCGTCGTCCAATGGAATCGATGTCGCAAGCATCGCGAGTGAAAACTATCGCAGTTCGGGGATCACCAAGTCAGTTCTTCGCGGTGGCGTGTACTTGGGGACTGCCGATCTTGCTGACATGGAACGGATCGTTCTTGATCGAATTGGGTATGCGCGAACACCCGCGTTGACCTATGTGTATTGGCCAGAACTCGATCGGATTGGACATGTACATGGTCCGGGATCTCGCCTCTGGCTGGCGCAATTGCGACTAATTGATGCTTTTGTGTGCCGAATTGCGGGTGCGATCGCAGAAAATGCTGGATCCGATATCAGTGTGGTCATTACTTCGGATCATGGAATGGTGTTGTGTCCGCCGGACCGTCGAATCAATATTGAGTCACATCCGGTACTGGCACCGGATGTGAGGTGGGTTGCTGGTGATCCGCGGGCTCGACATATCTATACCCGGCCAGGTTCGGGGCCAGATGTTATGGCGCGGTGGCGAGAAGTTCTCGGACCAGATTTTGACGTGGTGACTCGGGTGGAACTCGCTGCGGAGGAATATTTTCCTCAACTGGATCCAGATTTCTCTGAGAGATTGGGTGACTTTATGGTGATTGCTCGCAGCGATGCACTATTGGGGAGCACTTCGGATTCGCGTTCCAGTTCATTTTTGGGCCAACATGGGTCGATGTCGGTGGGTGAGATGCGAATCCCGTTTAGGGTTTTCCACTCGGGGGTTAACACCTAGCATTTGGGTTCAGTAAGGCCAGATAGCGACGGCTCGACAAGGCATGGAATTATGCAACTGTGGCCGAACTCATCTATTACGTGGGAACCATGGACTGCGGAAAATCGACGCTGGCCCTTCAGACCGACCACAACCATGCGAGCCGTGGAAGGTCTGGCCTAGTGTTTACAAAGTTTGACCGAGCCGGAGAGTCCGTGCTTTCGAGCAGACTCGGCCTTGAGGTTCCTGCGATCGAAGTGAGCGACGGGTTGAATTTGCGCAGGTTCGTTGTGGACCGACTCTCCCGTGGGCACCGGATCGACTATTTAATTTGTGACGAAGCGCAGTTTTACACACCAGAACAAGTTGAGGAAATTGCGCAGCTGGTCGATGAACTTGCGTTGGATGTGTTTGCATTCGGCATCTTGACTGACTTTCGAACAAAGCTCTTTCCTGGATCGGCTCGACTATTGGAACTTGCCGACCGGGTGCAGTACCTGCAAGTGGAAGCGCTGTGTTGGTGCGGTAGCAGGGCACTGCATAACGCGCGCACGATAAACGGGGAAATGACTACCGATGGTGATCAGGTAATGGTGGGAGACGTGAGCAGTAGCACTGAAGTCTCCTACGAAGTGTTATGCCGGCGACATTACCGAGCCCAACTCACGTCAAAGCGAGCAAAAAATGCCCACTCGTCTCGCGAACCACTTCCATTTGATGCGGGTTAACTGCTGACCTGCGGGTTCGGCTATTCCTCCGTGGAGTTGTTGCCAAACAGGATTTCGTCCCAGCTGGGGACCTTGGCCCGGCCTTTGCGCACCTTTTTTGTGGGCGCCGGTGGCGCTGGCGCGCTCTCGGGTGTGTCCTCGAATACACCGGAGGCTTCCGGCAGTTCCTCTACATTCACCAGTTCTAAGATTTCCGATTCCAGTTCGGGGACGGCCGTAAGTTTTACAGTTGCCACGGGTGTTTCTTGAGCAACTTTCTCACGTTGAGGTTGAAGTGCGGCCGCAGTAGTGTCAATGATGATCGTTGACTCCACCGCCGAGCCAATTCCGGGATCACGCGCGGGATCCAGGCCCATCAGGGTTCGAGCCAGGGCGTTAAGTGGATTAACCGACTTGCCCGACGGCTCATATGACCACTGGGCACTATCGGTAGGCGACTGTGCGCCTAAGTGTGGCTTGAGTTCAACCAGCCATTGACCATTGAGGTGGGCGCTATCCCAATTCAACTGTTCGACCGTGAGTCCTAGGGTGTTGCCGACAACTTCTGCCAGTGTTGCACTGCCACGATATTGATGAACCAGAACTTCGCTTGCACATTGGGCAACATAAGCGCGTTCGCGCATAGGTGGTTCCGCATAACGATTTACACGCTCTAAGTCCCAGCCGGTCTCCTGCGCCACCATTTCGGGAGATTCACCAGCACGTACCCGCTGTTGAATCTCACGTGGGCTCAGGGGATTCAGGGGGTGCTCCTTAGGCTAGAAGAGATGACTTCTCACACACTAACTTACTTGCTGTCCGTGTTATCTATGAACGCGCCGGGGGCTGGCCCTGGTATTGGGTCCTGATTCCACGTAATCGGTGCCACGAGGGTGGGTTCTGTTCCGCGAAGGGCAATTTCGCGAAGGGCGATGGCCCGATTCCATTTCGCACCGGCGATGAGAACGCTGGCCAAGGAAATAGTGGAACCAGCCACTGCCAGACCGAATGCAAATTGAGTGCCGACTCGATCAACAAGGAAGCCGCTCAGGGAGGCTCCGAACGCAAAGCCGGCAGCGAGACCGGAGTTGGTCCAGGTAAGGCCTTCAGTGAGCAGTTTTGGCGGTGTAAGCCTTTGCGCAAGCGAGAAAGTTACAATTAACGTGGGGGCAACTGCAAATCCTGATATGGCGATTGCACCAATGAGCACCGGGGCCGAACCAATGAACGGCAGTGGCAGGACGATAACGGTGGTGATCAAAATCGTGTAGGTCAACTGACGGGAAAGTGGAGCTCGGAAGTGACGGCTGCCATAGACAAAACCGCCGATCATTGAGCTCAACGCAAAAAGAGCCAAAGGGAGTCCGGCCAACTGTGGAGCCCCAGACTTTTGCATAAAAGCCACAACCGCGACGTCCATTGTGCCGAAGAGCGTGCCAATTCCTAAGGCTACGAAAACGGTCGCGATCATGCCTGGCGAGCGAATGGCCGATCCTTGTTCTGTGTGTGTGTTTCGGTGCGATGGCGGCGGGGCTGATTCCCCAAGTCCTGCCAATAGCAGTGCACCCACGAGTGTTATGACGGCGCCCACGAGTATCGGACTCGCAAAACTCACGTTAGAAGCGAGGGCCACGGCCACGATTGGACCTATTGTGAATATCAATTCGTCGAGAACGCTTTCCCAAGCGAACGCACTGTGAAGAAGCGGTTCCTTTTGGCTAGTCACGTGGGCCCACCTGGTACGCACTAGGGAACCGAATGAAGGGAAGGTCGCCCCTGCGATCACAACGAGGATGGTTTGTATTACACGCGAAAGTTCGGATGAAACTGCGTAAACAAACAGAAAAAGCGTAAGTGTAAATAGGCTGGGCAAAATGATCAGGATTATTCTTTGCCCGTATCGATCGCTCATACGACTGGAGATAACCGCGGCAAGGGCGGCCGAAATAACGAATACCGCTTGCAAAAAACCGGCCAAAGAGTACGAGCCCGTGGTATTACTGATGTAAAGCAACACCCCCAAACCAATTAATGCAAGTGGCATGCGAGCGAGGAAACCTGCAGCGGAAAACTTTGCAGCCCCATGGATGCTCAGTGCATCTCGGTAGGGGCGGATAATTGAATGAAACATCGCAGGGAAAGGTTACTATGCCTGCGACGCGCACAAAGCGTTGTGGGGCGCATGTGGCAGGCTGGCGAAATGACGCATTCGATCGACTCTCTACTCACTGAGCATCACCTTGCACGTCTTGCTTGGATCTGCGCCCAGTCCGCGGGGGCGTTTCTCAAAGACCAGAGGCCACGGGAGATCGAGATTGACACGAAATCTAGCGGTTCTGACTTGGTGAGTGAAATGGATCGAGGCGCGGAGGCCCTCATCGTGGATCTCATCACGTCTGCTCGGCCTGATGACTCAATTTTGGGTGAGGAAGGCGCTGATCGGACGGGGAGTTCGGGCGTGCGCTGGATAATTGACCCGCTTGATGGAACCGTTAATTACCTTTTTGGGATCCCGCTGTGGGGCGTGTCCGTCGCGGTTGAAGTCGATGGCGAAGTGCAAGTGGGCATGATTTCGATTCCAGAAACTCACAAGAGCTATCTGGGCATCGCTGGCATTGGGGCCTTTTGCATCACGGGTGATTCCATCGAGAAATTACAGGTGAGGGAGAGCAAAGATCTGTCTAAAGCACTGCTGTCAACGGGTTTTGGGTATTCAGCCACACGCCGCAGGTTGCAAGCCGAAGTGCTCACCGAGGTGCTGCCCAAAGTCGCAGACGTGCGTCGTTCTGGCTGTGCAGTGGTGGATCTGTGCTGGTTGGCAAGTGGGCTCTTCGACGCCTACTATGAAACGGGCCTCAACCCTTGGGATTATGCGGCAGGAGCGCTAATCGTTGATCTGGCAGGTGGACAGGTGGCGGCACCGATCGACGGGGATCTTGGCAAACTCTTAGTAGCGAGTTCACCCGGAATTTTTACTGAATTTTCGCAGATGCTGCGGTCGGTGGGTGCCCATGAGGTACTACTCAAGGAGTCGCAAGTCCTCTGAGTACCACTGCGCATTCCTGATATATATCTGGGCAGCGGGTTCAATGTCTGAAGTGGTAACCACTCCTTCTGTGATCACAGCGGGGACACCTAATGCGCGCGCATTGGGAGGGACCTTTTTGTTGTTGCCTACTAGCGCACATGCACCGACAAGTGAGGTGGGACCCACTACGGCGTTGTGTAAAACAACCGCGTGGGAGCCGATGAGCGAGCCAGATTCAATCCGGCACCCTTCAAGGTGCACTCCATGCCCAATCACGCAGTGGTCGCCAATAATTGTGTCGTGTGTATCCGTACAGTGAATGACGGTGCCATCTTGAATCGAAGTGCCAGCACCAATAATGATCTTTCCGTGGTCGGCGCGAAGAACGGCACCAGGCCAAATACTCGATGTAGGACCAACGATCACCTGGCCGATCAATACCGCATCAGGATGTACAAAAGCTGTTGGGTCAATTGAGGGGCTCTTGTCTCCCAATGCATAAATAGGCATAGCGCATTGTGGCATGAGCCTCTAGGAATTGGTCGCACCGAGACGGAAAGGCCCCCAGATGAAGGCGCCGAAAGTGCATGAGGCACAATCTGCGCGCACACCGGAAGTGAGTTTCGGGGGACCGCACAATGCAAGGGAATGAGGCACCATGGCTACCGATTACGACGCCCCACGCAAGACGGATGAGGAACTTGCTGAGGACAGCCTTGAGGACCTCAAAGCCCAGCAAGCCGAGAAGGCTTCTTCTCCGGTGGATGTGGACGAAGCCGAACTTGCGGAATCCATTGAGTTGCCCGGAGCGGACCTTTCCGCGGAGAACCTGACAGTTGAGGTAGTTCCCAAACAAACAGATGAATTCACATGCGTGTCATGTTTCTTGGTCCGACATCGAAGTCAGTTTGACCACGAGGGGAAATCTGGACCGATGTGCAAGGATTGTGCTTAAGCTTTTTTCGCTAAGAACCTAAAGACGGCCACTTCAACGACAGCCGCGCTGGCTGCCGTAATTGCCGCCCACATTACTGCTGAACCCAACCGGGCTTGCAGGTCTTGCGAATTGGGGGCGTTGCGGCCGGTCACGGAGCGGTAACCGGTATCGAGTGCCTTGCGGGCCGCCCAAGTCGCACCCATGGCCGCAAGGGGTGCAAGCACATGGATTACGAGATTGTTCTGTGCAGCTTCGTGGGTATCTATTTCGGACATAGTACTTTTCTACCACCGCGTGTCTGTTGAGCTATTTTTGGGTCCTTTCGCGGTGGTGATTGCGCGGATGAGTTCCTGTGGGTTTCGCGTAGATAAGCACCACAATCCGTGGGGGTCAAGTGGGTCTAAAATTTCCAGCTCGACAACAGGGAGCGAACCTCTGATCAGACTAAATGCGGTGTCTGCAGATCGCCCGCGGCGGATCTCAACCCGTCGATCTGGGCTCAATTGCGATACTGAGCCAACTATCTCGATGCTGATGCGGGCCCTTCCCGCGGTGAGAAAGCAGGCGCCGTCACTTTCCTCAAGCCGAATATAAGGTGCCGTTGCACAAGCAAATCCTATAAAGAGGGCGCTCACCAATAGCCCTAAGGCAACCCCCAAAACCGATCCGAATGCGCGAGAGTAGGCGGCACCGACCATGAGAAATAGGGCCACTCCCAGGGCGAGAATCAGGGGACCAGGCAGTAGTCGCTCGCGATACAGCATGTCCGGAGTATGGTGCATGGGTCATGTCTACGAAACCTTTGGCGCACACATCCGGTGGCGCATTGCCAGATGGCACGGAAATACCCCAACGGGCGTTAAATGCGCCGGCAGTGGGCGATTT
>Ga0209632_10000897_pt1 | contig 30915 bp, 31 predicted proteins | sample COG_10_FD_184754 | JGI IMG/M metagenome (GOLD analysis project Ga0209632, IMG submission 184754) | Pelagic Microbial community sample from North Sea - COGITO 998_met_10 (SPAdes) (version 2) | ecosystem: Environmental > Aquatic > Marine > Neritic zone/Coastal water | place: Helgoland, sampling... | reverse complement strand
GTAGAAGTTTATGTTTTTAAAGGTACACTTGCTCTTGCTGTAGGAGATTGCGCCTTCTGGCCCAAAGTTTATAGCCCTGACTCCACATCTGTCAAATTTTAAGTTCTCAAAAGAAACATTTCCTTCGGAAACATAAGATCCTCCAGGTACGGAGGTTAGCTCTGTTCCATCGGATAGAGAGCCTATAACATATATATATCCAAATCTTTCCGCCCTGTTTGACTCAGACTCAGATCCTGCATCTATACTGATTACCGTCCCGTCACCCATTCCAACTATCTTTATCGGATAGTCTATAACGAGGCCATTTCCCCATGCGGATGTCAAATCATCTTCTATTTCTGAGAAGTATTTAAAATTAAAATTACCAGTAGATAGCCTTATCTCCTCTATATCAATTCCAAAAGCATCTTTATACTTCTTGGCAAGGTATATGGCATCTTTAAGAGAAAAGGTGTTTCCACTTCCATCATTAATAACAGATATGAAATTCCTAGAATATTTATGATGATCAACATGGTATTTTGATATGTTCACATGATATATCTTGGATCCAAAATACTCCAAAATAAACAGCGGTATGCTCTCGGATATACTCAATGGGAAGGAGCAGTCTGCGCCAGCCTGAATCATATCCAAAACTCCATTTTCATTTGAGAAAACGTAAACCCTTCTTCCTTCTGATACGGTGATATTAGATACCAAATTCTGGCTCTCAACTGTTATAAAATCTCCATCAGATAATATCATTCCATCAGATATATTGACTTCAAAAACACCCTTTAAACTGGATACGGACAATATCTCTATTCCAGACAAAACTCTGGTATTATGAGTTAAGGATAGAAGACTTTTATCTCTATCAAGCAAGTCGGAAGAAAAATCTTCGTGATTAACATATCCGCTTATATTTCTAGAAAGAATTCTATTTATAGAGCCTATAGACTTCTCATATTCCAGGTGAGATATAATTAGCGCATCATTTCTTTTTGAATCTAAAAATCGTATTTCCAAATCCAAAGACTTTGAGGGTAATGTGGATAGCATAGATCTGAGTTCTGCATCGAATAGAACTGACAATTTAAAATTATTATCACCAAACCTATAATACTCTCCATCTTTTATATACTCTTTGTTTCCAGAAAAATATAGATATATGGCGTCATCAATCTCATCTAGAACTATGCTGTAGGATATGCTTTCATTTTTAAAGAATGATCCTTCTGGAACTATGCCTACTAGGGCCTTTCCGCCACTATAAGGTATGCTTGCATCGAAAGTTTTTTCGAAGTTTAAAACCATCTCCTCTGATAGGTAAACAGAGACCATGCTTGTTTCAAAGCTTATGGAGGACGATAATGATACATCTCCATAGAGAGAATCAAAAGATAGGGTTTCGTCATAGCAGGTTATTGTCGAGGTAGATACTGTAAAAGAATCATCAACCCTCAAAGACCCATCGCTCATTGTCTCTTGAACAATATATCTTTTATTATTCAAAACAACGCTAGAACCTTTTCCTATACCCATAGAGTAGAACGGATCTCCTGAGGAGATTATCTTGTTTCCAGATATTGATACTGCAACCGAGTCGGCGAGTTTATTTAAACCCTTATATTCTTTTCTGCCAATTACAATATTTCTTCCTAATCTTGGATTAGATTTAAAGCTGGAAGAGCCTAAACCTAACCTGCTTGAATCTGTCGACCCAACTATAGATATAAAGGTGCTCGCTCCTATTATTAAATTAGAAACTCCAAGCTTCTTTTTATCAGAAAAGAAAATAAGAGGAATTGCGTTCAGCACAGCATAATCATTTAAATAATCAGACAAAGACTCTGTGTCGGTTATTGTTCCAGGATATGTAAAAGTATAACTTCCAGACTCTGTAGTAAAAGAAATGCTATTAGATGTGGCAAAGTCAAAAAAGGAAGGTCTGTCTTCAGCCACTATAGTTGCGGACTCTGGATTTATAATTTGAATTATGTCTTTATAAAGAGATGAAGAATTGCCTTTCAGAGATACTATCGTTAATCCTAACTCATTGTAATCATCCTTTATCTTTCTTATAAAGCTGACGGACACAACTTGTCCGTTCTGAGGATAAAATCCTTCTGCAAAAACATAATCTAATTTCTTGCCAGTAGTAAAAGAGTAGTTCGCAATCCTATACTTTGCACTTCCTATTTGTACGAAGTCACCAGCGTTTAAATACACCTCATCTTTGTTGGATACGGTAACGACCGAACCCTTAAGCCCTGAGTCGGCATTAAAGCTGGGAAAAGAAACCTCTATATTTGAAGCGATCACCTCATCTAGGATATATCTATTCGAAACAACGGATCTGGAAGGATAATGTGATCCAGTATAATTATGAATTATATTCTCGTATGACCCTGTTTCTTTATCGGAAAGCTCTATCATTGCATTTTGAAGATCAGAAGATAATACACCCTTTATATCTTCTGGATCTATGTTTATCTGGCTTGCCTTATGGGAGTATTTTGTCGATGTAGCACTATCTTTATATCCCACATGACTTATAACAAAATCAGATAAAAAATCTTGAAGATTATTCGAAGTGGTTATATTTGAATTTACTGTATCTACAACAGAAATGGACGATACATCTATAGTGTTTGCATCGTGAGCACTTCTTGACTTTTCGTGAACCTCTAATGCGGCCTTAGTCTCTGAGATCTGTTTTGCAAATCTATCCACCTCAGAAGATATTATTAAAACCTGAGATTTTAAATAAGAGGTTGAGTATTCTAAATCCAACTTCTCCTCTGAAATTCTCGCAGTAGAGGAAATGTCACTATTGGTAACTGGACCGCTTATGATATTTAAATTAGTCAAAGCAGACTCTTTCAAGCCTCCTTGGTCATCTAGAGATACACTCAACCTGTCTGAAAGAGAGGTTTTTGAGCCTTGAGGGTTTCTACCCAAAGCTCTCTCTATGCTTATGACAGCTTCTCTTATTTTATTAATCGAGTCTGCGCCAGCCTCAATTATATTATTTCTAATAAGAGGAAGAGAAACTGAACTATCTATTTTGTTTGGATAATCTGACATTATTTTACCAACGAAGAACCTATGTATACGGAAGAGTATGCTGTAATAGCACCCAGGGCAAAGTAGGAATATCGCTCTAGTTGCGAAAACCTCTCTTTTCTATTATAAGTATCAATAATTAATTGATTATTTTGATTAATTTTAACTAGATTGTTCATATACCTATCCTTATATTCGTCACTAAGAGAATATAGATTATCCTTTTTCTCATATTGAGACGCGAGATCTTTGTATAAAACTAATTCTTTCTCTTTTTTTTCAAGCTCAATTATTCTAGCCTTAAGCTCTTCCGCCTCTTCTATAGAGAAAACGTAACTATCCTCAGAAAGGACCTCTCCTTTGGGCAGGATTTCGCTTCCGTATAGATTAAAAATCAACGCATATAAGATCATACAATTAGCCTCCTAATGAAATAGACTCTAGTTCCAAAGGATCTAGTTTTTCTTTTCCAAGTATAGACTCTATCTCTTTGATGTTTACAAATGTGGCATCCGCCGAACTATCTTTAACGTCTTTCGCCATTTTTTTTAAAATATCGCAAGACAAAGCCTCCGAAAGTTTGACTATGGACTGAAATGGTGTCATACTTATAAACCTCTATCTTTGAAAAAGTCACCCAACGGCTCTTCAGAACCTTCTTCCTCTATACTGGATATATCTTTTTTTATGTTTGAAATATTTCTATCTGATTCTCTTATCTCTTTATCTACACTTTCTATTTCTTGCTTCAGAATATCATTCTTACCTTCAATTTTGTCGTTATCAGAATCAATCTTATCTATCTTCTTATCTTTAAAACTATCAGCCTTGCTTTTTATAAATAAGAATCCAATTATTCCAAAAATAAAGATAATGATTTCTTTCAAATAAGAAAAAGGTTTAAGCATCTGTTTTATTTTCCGCATCAGGTCTTGCATCAGTCCACCTTCTTGTGACGTAGGCTCCAAATGTTGCAGCCAAATAAGCGGTCATCGTTCCTGAGTCCATTGAGGAGAAAGAAAATTTAAGCTCGTTTAGCTCAAAATGACCAAGGGTTGATAGTAATATGTTAAATGTTACAACTAAAAAACTTATAGTTGCAAACGTTAACATTGCGTCAGGATTACCTTTTGTGTTTTTTATCCACTTCATTTCTCTACTCCAAATAATTAAAAGTGTACATCGTGTCTGTCTTGTCTAGTCTTTTCAGACTTAAGTTTTGCCTACCATAGTGCTTATAAATAAAACGTTCTTTCGTTACATCTAAAACTTCATACATATACTCAACTTCGCCTGTAAAGCCAAATCTGACTATGACATCTCTATCTCTAATGGAAGGTATTGGCAGGGTCCAGCACTGAGGCTCCATAATAACATTCAAATGCTTGTTTGTAGATAGGTTTAAATCATGCTTCGTCTCTTTGAACCTAACAAGAACTCTCTCATCTTCTCTTCTTAGATTAGAAAACTGGCTAAATCCACCCAGAAATCCTGTTCCAAAACACCTGTTGCATGTTTTGTCTCTAGGATGCTGCTTTCTGAGGTCTATGCAGTCGCAAGTCGTTCCTGACCACTTTCTTTTTAAAAGAATTATAGGCTCTCCAACCTGCTCCAAAAGCACTTCGTTTCTATTTTGAACCCTATCAAAAATATTAAAACCTCTTTGCTTATTGAACTCTCCTCCGAGATAAGATCCGCAGTCATCCTTCCCCTCCATGATCATATTTGGAATTGCCTGATGGTATCCGCAATAATCAAATCCTTGAAAAAATCTCTTATCATCTGGACTAAAATCTGTAACGACCTCTCCAACCATATCATCTTGCCTGTCAAGCAATCCATTCTTTAGGAAGACTGGAGTTATAGAAGATATATTTGTATTCTTATCCTGGCACTCAAAAAATATCCTTATTGAGGATCCAAAAGGATGAGTCGATGTCGCTGTACCATTAAGGCCTCGACCCTTCAAATCTATAATGAAGCTATTAGATGTTTTTTGAGTATATTTTATAACTTCCGATGAATCGATCAGCAGAAGGCCAGATGCAGGGTATCCGTCTGTAGAGTACGCAAACAACTCAAAAGAGTTATCAAGTAATGTCTCGGAAGATAATATCTCATCTGGAAAGATGTACAGATCTCCACCGTTACTTTCCATTCCAGACAGCTCAAATGATCCCTTAAACGTTTCCATGCCTCTTACTGCGACAGAGGTAGCCTTACCCGCAGAAAGACCGCTGATGCTTCCTGATGTAGCTCCAGGCATCGCGATATATTTAGGATTAGAGTCAAATAGAGATAATCTGTCTTCGTTTACATATATTAGAGAGAAAACTTCAGACTTATTAATTCTCGATAGAAACTTATGCCAAACTATCGAAACCTCATCACCATTTCCAGTATTTCTCATACTATCAAGTCCAAGATTAAACCCCTCAAAGGCTGCTTGCGGGAATAAAGAAGGAAGAATAAATCTTGCCAAGTCAATTTTAAAATTTATTTTTCCATACAAGCTCTCACTGGAAGAGTTTGACATATAGTATTCTAGCTTATAATCTCCAGATCTAAAAAACTCTGGATGATCTACAGTTAAACTTAAAAAATCTCCAGACTCTATAGAGGTGGAAGGTGAGAACTTGGAATCAGTAACACCACCATTTATTATAGGATATGAATTTATTTTTATATTCAGAGAGGCAAGGTCTATCGTATCAAAATGATCTCCAAACTCCAATCTAATCTTCTTATTGCTTTTTACGATCTCACCTTCTGCAACATTTGAATAGTAAAGATACGGTTTTCCTGAAAGAAATCTTATAGAATATATATAGTTTAACTCTTGAGGATAGAAAACTTTCATTACAAAGCTCTCACCCTTAGAGTAAACTGTAGTTTTTTCAATCTCAAATAAGATACCGTCTTCAGATTCAGTATAATAAGATCCAGCGTATTGAGGAGAGAATGATCCATCTTTAAATATAATCTCAGAAGAGGACATTATGCTCAAGCTAGATATGTTCTCCTCAGAGAGCCCTAATACTTTAAAAAATATCTCACTATCAAGAGATACGCCTCTAGAGTAGTTTGGTGGATCTATATTTACTACAGAATAACTCACCCTATTCCCCCTTAAGAAGAAGTCTTTCGAGTGTTTTTCTTTTCTTAGGATTTTTTATCTTATGGTAGTCTAGAAGATCTCTTATATACTGCAAAGACTCTTCATCACCCTTATCTTCTTGTATCTGCTGAACTTGATAATGAAAAGCCTCTAATTCTTCAGGCTTTTCTATATATTTTCCGCTATGCTTTTTAGGAGCACTACCTTCATTGACTATATGCTGGCAAACATGGGTAAACTCATGTACCACATATTCCATTATATGATCAATATTATCCATTAATTTATTATTTAAAGATACGACTCCATCTGTAGTCCTTGCGGAAACCCCATCTGACATGCCATCTTCCGCAAAGTCATTAAAATATATAGCAACACCGTCAATGATGTCTTCAAACTGATCCTCTAGACCATATTTGGAAGCTATGGTTTTAGCTATATCGCTTTTCTTTAAATCCTTTCTGACTTGAGATACTAAATCAATTCCCTTCTCTATCTCTTTCTTCTTCCCCAGCTTTACTTTGAACATTCTCATGACTTCCTCCAAAAAGATGATTTACGCTTTTAAGACCCTTCTCTGATGCCTTATCAGCCAAGTACGCTTTCCTTTTTAAATCCGCAATATTATACTTTATTTGACCGATTGCTTGCTCCAGGCCTATAATTTCTAGATCCACTTCTTCTTTGGTTGACGGCTTACCGTAACCAAGATATCTCACATGCTGTTCTGAAGGTGTTCTCATAAAGTCCTCTTAGTTTACTTAAATTTAATAGTAGTTATAATATCATACTATTAAAGAGAACTTTTAAACTATCTTTCTAGCTCTAAGGTGTCTCAATCTATTGACAGCAGGAGACCCAGAGGTTAGATTTGTAAATGTTCCAAAACCTACAGGACCGCTTCTTATGTTATTCTTAATGAACTTGAGTCTTTCCCTATAAGTGCTCAGCCAGTTGTTGTACTGGGAGGCTAAAAAATCACCAAGCTGAGGCGGCTGATAAGATATCCCCCCATCACTTATTGTAAAGTCGCGCCCTTTCTCAACCAAAGCTTGAGATGCTAAGGCTACAATATATGCGCCTTCCACCAAAAGAGAGGAGAATGTGGTTTGAATTAGATTATCAGCAAAAGAGAAGGAAGTGAAAAACGGAACCATGTTAAACTCTGACAATGCCTGGCACAAAAAGCACACAAGAATCTCGTCTGAAAAAACATTGCACTCCTCATAAACCATCTCACCATAACCATCAGTAACAAACGCACCATACTGATCTCTCTTTGGCTTTCTACCGTTAGATCTAAGCCTACATTTGAGATACTTTAATAAAATATTTACACCTTTTAATTCTTCGTCGGAGAAGTCAAAATCTACCGCTTCCCCCAGCCTTACAGTCCCCTCATTCCCTACAGCATCATTTAAGTCTCCCTGATCTAGAACCAGGAAACTAAAGTAATTTTGCAAAGGAGAGCCGTAAATAGATGTTGACCACGCGTCTTGATATAGACCCTCATTGTCATCAACATCAACGGAGTAATCGTAGTAATAAAGACCCAGACTCTCCCTAACAACCCCTTCTGAGGCTTTCGAAAGTACAGTCTTCCCGTTAGGATCGATAATTGTTATCTCTGGGGTGGAGTCAGAGTCTATCTCTGTTCCGCCCGAAGAAAAGTACTGAATTTTTAACCTAATTACGTTTCCGCGAATTGCATAAGATCTGTCAGTATTTATAGACATAGCTTCTCCGAATTTTGTATTCTAAGATAAATGCAAAATATTAGCTGTTAATAAAAGACATTGGTCTAGCAAAACCACCTGCCAACCCAGAAGAGGATTCTGCGGAATTATAAATATTAAAAGTGTCGATTGAGGAATAGGTTATGCTATCAACAACAAAAGAATATATAACTATGTAGTTTCCAACAGCAGAAGGCTTGTAATCTACGTAATATATCGCAAACATAGGATCTGCCAGTTTCATTATTACGGGAAAGTTTCCATCTACTTTACCGTTAGGTAAAATTACCTTTCTGACAAAAACATCTTGAGCGTCAGTTATAGGAATACCCCCGTCCTGTATAATATGAAGCGGCAGCCTTACGACAGACCCATTTCTAAAGTTTCCTAATGACATATTTAATACCTAAACTAAGTCCTTAATATAGATGTACATATATTTTTCATACCGTATTTCATAATTAAAGACTATCTCTCAATTAAATATGTGGCGAAAATTCTACTTTCTTCGTTTACTACCTCAATATAATTGTTGTCTAGACTGAAACTATCTGGACCAACATACGATAAGTCTGGCGTTACGTTTAATCCATTAAAATATACATTTAGAGAGTTGTTTACAAAAACTTCTCCAACGCTATATGTAAGCTTTCCTAACTCTCCCTGATAATCGACCATCTTCGGGAGATTCCTCTTGATGGACTCTACCTCTTCATTTGTATATAAAAAAGAATCTACAAATATTAGATTACCATTCTCGTCCAATGCCCTCTCTGTTTTCTCATATTTGTTTTTTTGTGAATCGTATACAGGTAATCTGCTTAGAACTGCTGTCGCCATTTTATACTCCCGTACTTTTACTTAACTTTACTTCTAAAAACACTATCATCGATACTTGACCCTAATTATTAGCATATTAATCGTCGAACTTCGCATAGGCCGTGATTGTATCATCATCGGACATATGCTCTTCGTAAAAATAAAAAGATCTATCCTCAGAGTACATGTAGTCTGCTTGAGAGGATGCAATTAATAGCGCAGAGCTATCGCCTACCTCTATACCATTTTGAAGTATTCCGTTTAAAAAGCCTTGATGATAGTTATTAAACTCTTTTAGCCTTCCAAATTCATAAACTCTAAAGTCAAGCCCAGATATCGCCGTAGTCGAAACATGTCCCGTCGCAGACACCGTCTGACTAGAAATGGTTATTGTACCTCCAACATCAACATAGGCGAGCTCTCCGTTTGAATTTACACCTATACTTCTAAGCTCCGAAGGCAAATCTGAAGGCATTATAAAAAAAAACTCACGATTAGAGGAACTGCTAGGCTTTATTCCAAACCCGTAACCTGACTGGTTTTTTATTAAAATACTCGCATCATAATTGCTCGAAGATATTGTCAAAGAGGAACTGCCCTTAGTCTCTATTCTCATGCCAACATCGGAAGACGAGCCTGCAGATCTTATCATAGGATCTTCAATATTGAAGCTCCCAAAAACAAGATGACTGTTTGTGGTTCTTTCCATGCTCAGCTCCATCATAGTGTGTCCAGATCTATTTCTGATCTTTTCACCATCCGACGCAACGACATCACCAAATTTTAGTTTTGTAAATACTGACATAATTTAATTATTCTCTTGACATTCTACATAATACTTTTTTTATTAATTGAAAATTGCAAATAAAAAAGTTCCGCCTCCATATAGAAAGCGGAACTTGAAAATTTACAAAAATGTATTATTTTCTAAAACATCAATTACTCAGCATAAAAGAATGCTATGGAATCTTCTGTAGAAACCATATCATCTGCAAAGTAGAATACAGCCTTTGTAGCTCCAGAATCATAGTTGTATGCATAGTCAGCGTCACCAGATGCCAACAAGCCCGCAGCGCTTCCTTCGTCTATACCCTTCTGAAGAATTCCGTTAAGGAATACTTGAAAGTGATGATTTTGATAGTCAGAAAGAACACTTGCAACCTCAACCTTGATTGTAGTTGTTCCACCTACTGATCCACCAGCAGTACTGCCCATGCCAGCTCTTTCTTCAATAATTGCTAACTCAGGAAGTCCACCAGCATCAACATCGATACCTTTACCCAAACCAGCAGCTAAGAATTTTGCTCCGTTTGCGTTCAAGACTTCAACATCATTGATCTTGTAAACTTTTCCAGATTCCAAGTTCCAATCAAGGTTTGAATCCCAAGAGCTTGTAGCATTATCAAACAACAAGGTAGCATAATCACTTTCAGAAACTCTAATACCAGCACCGTTAGAGCTGGCTGCATCTGCACCAGCAGCAATCAAGATATCTTTGTCAGCGACTACTAAGTTTTGAGAATTAACAGTAGTTGTCGTTCCCTGAACTTGGATATCACCAGCGAAAATAACCTTTCCTGTTGTATCATCAATCGTCATCGCAGCTGCGCCGTCGGCCGCTTTAATTGCAGGAACCTTAAGAGCGGTTTCGATCTTAACTGTTGCAGGAAGACCAATTTTAATCTGATCTGTTCCAGAAACCAAAGTTTCTACTTCTTCAACAGTACCAATGAGATTCAGAGTGTCGCCAGCTTCAATGAGTTGAGCGGCACCAGTATCTGCAGTCAAGTTGAAAGAAGATGCAGAACCAGTCGCAAATTCTAACTGACCAGCACTGTCAATCTTCAAGAAAGCATCAGAAGCAGGCAAATCATCAGGAAATACAATAGGAAAGTTTTCAGAAGAAGCGTGAGCCGACAATCCAGGACCTTGCATAGAGTTATTCGCACCAGATGCAAGCTTAAGCTTTGCAGAGTAATCTCCGTCAGGAAGTATTGCTACATAACCTTCACCTTTTGCCATTAATGCAAGGTCTACAGTAGCCTGTCCTACCGATTTAGACATGATTGCAGGTGACTGATCAGCATCAGAGTTTTGAATCTTAAGGTGAGATACGTATGTGTTGGCAACACCAACTTCCAAAAATGCATTTCCATCTTTGTCCGCAATTATATGACCGTCTTCCGCTCTTACCTGCTTCAACGTCATTCTTGTTTTTAAAATAGCCATGAGGCCTCCAAATTATTATTTTTTTAATAGTTTATTGCTTAACCAAACTAATAACCACAACTTATAGTTTTTTTGAGGATAAAGAAGTTTATCTCCTCTATAGAGCAAATACCCTTCTTGAGGCCACTCGATTTCATCTAAAGAAATTACGGTTGACGATCTACCTCTTCTGTTAAGAGAAACTGCAGTTTTTGAATTGACAAGAACCTTGTCTTCTTCGTCGACAAAAGATACTAAAGATCTATTGCCCTTACAATCCTCAATAACGTCACCTTGTTCTGGCTGGACCACTATGTCCGTTCCAAAAAAAGATTTAAACCATAAAACTAACTTTTTAATTTTTACAGAACTCATACTATCTCCAGTTATTAATAGAAATCTAGGAATACATTATCTTTTTAAGCATTTTTAAATTATTGTCATACTTCATAAACTCGGAATTTACGAACTCAAGTCTTAAAGATTCACATTTATTATTTTTATCTTCTAACTCGAAATGATACTTCCCTGAAGGAAGCCTCTTTGCAACTATCAATCTTAAACCACTGGTTAAAAGATACGCTGCAAATGCCAAATCTGACGTAGTATATGTTTCTTTCATATTAGTACCTTATATTTGTTGGTGTATTTTGCAAAACAAAGAGCCATTCTCTTTATCGTGCTCACATCTGTTGCCACTATTCAAATGATATATGCAATAATTATCAGAAATCTCTATAAAAGATTCGGAAAAATCAACATCCTTCGTATTATTTTGAAGCGAAGCGTTTCGATCTCTTTCACTATCTTCTTCTTTTTCAAAAGGAATATCCGCACCATCAATCGGCTCCATTATCAAAAAAGAATCTGAACTTTCTTTTTCCTCAAGAACAACACCACGAGGTTGTGTTATTTTTTCAACATCTTCTTCGAAAAACAAAACTGGGTTTTTTTCTTCGAAAAATTCAAAATCAGACTCAACCCTGTCTTCTACGAAAAGTTCATTGGAAGGTGTGATTGAAGATAAGTCATCTTCATAGTCAAAGAAGTCAATAAAAGAGTCGTTTGGGTGATCATCATCTTTAACGAAGTTACTTCCCCTCTTTGAGAATGAGAAAGGGACTGTTCGTTTTCTTTCGGCACTGGCACTAATATAGTGAAGACGCTTTCTTAATTTATTATTATTCATAATACTACAAAAAATATTAACATAGATCTGGTTTGTGTAAAAAAAAAGGAAGGCCTAAGCCTCCCTTTCTATACAAATAATTCAATTAGATTATTATGCGCTAACAGAACCAGTCGCAACACCACGAGGGTTTACGATACCAATTCCAACAATCTCAGAAACAACCCAGCCAAGCTTTAATTGCTTAGGCTCATCAGCAGGAAGAACTTCAATGTCTTGTCTTACTGGCATAACACCAACAAACTCAGGATCAGCACATGCAAAGGCAGAGCCTGCAGGAACGATCTTAGAAACAATGATGTCAGCTCCGAACATGTGACCATACAAACCAGTTTGCATGATTTCTCTCTGAGTCACAGGATCAATTGCAGAAGAACCACCGTTACCAGCAGATTCCCAATCCAAAATATCTGTAAACTCATTGATGTTCAAGAAGTACTTAGAAGTTACGAGATCCCATCTGTCGATCTCTCTCTTCAGACCCAACATTCCTGACTTCTGCAAAGAACCTGCTTGAGAAGAGGATGAAAGATTTCCTGAAGTTGACTGCATCGGATCAAGAGCAACTGAAGAGTTTTCAGCAGTTCCAGCAAATTCCAAAGCTGCAAATACGTTTGCATCTTCTTGCGCTTGAATTTCTTGACGAGCTTTTTGTTGAGCACGATCAATCACGTTGAAACGTCTTCGCTTAACTTCAGCAATGCGTACTGTAGGGTTTGAAACAATTTCAAACTCAGGAACAGTAACACGGTCACCGAATACGCGAGACTCAGGAGCAGTACCGTTAGAAGAGATGACAACAGCAGCAACGTCGATATCTCTATCGTATACTGGCAATGCACCTTGCGGTAAAGGATCAACAACGAGAGCTTTTCTTCCGACACCTTGATAGTCCAAGTTTCTTCGGATAGGAGTTGCCATTGCTTGACCTAACGCAATTTTTCCTTCTTGAGTCATCAAAGCTTGCTTGATCATTTCATCTCTCTGCTCGTTATTCAACGAAGGAGCAGAAGATTGAACTGAATTTGAAGGATTCAACTCATCAATGATACTAGCATACTTTACGATCTGAGAAAGAGCATCTTGTACGTTTGAGGCGTTTAATTCGCCGTTTGTATTAAAAATATTAGACATAGTATTAACCCTCCCTTATTTTTGACCTAAGAAGTAAAAAGCGAATTTTTCTGCAGCGGCACTTTCACCAGCAGCAGCCAAAGTTGTAGAAACCAATGAATCATCGTTCATATCACCAACAGCGATAGCAACGGAGTCTTCAGAGACAACTGCTGACAATAGACCAGCGCTAGTTGCGTAAAGAGTAGTGTTAACTGCGGTTCCAGTCAAATCGGTCCCGTCGATAGCATACAAGCCAGGTGCGTGCCAACAAGTTACTTTTCCTGATGCAAAATGAGTGGTTGGGCCAATAGCCACAACAGCTCCTGATGCACTTCGTCCGTATGTAACGCCAAGACCAGCAGTTCCGCCAATCGCAGAACCCATAAGAGTTCCGTAACCTTCAGTTCCGTCATCCAAAAGGAATCTTAGCTGTGATGCCGTTCCTGTTCCTAGCACTGCAGGTGCTGGTTGTCCAAGTGCGACCATAAGTTTGTCACCACCAGATAGTGGTCCTACTTGTAGTGCGTCAGCAGCAGCTGGATCTTCAGTTGAATTCCCAGTGTTTGTATCTGCCTCGAATACACCAATTTCTCCACCCGTAACAGTTTGTGCTGCTTTTAGGTCAAATTGACCAATAGGGCGAAGACCTGGCTGTAAAATATGTAAAGCCATAATTATATCTCCATAATTAATTTAGTTTAGTTGTTATTTGTTTCTAAAGTTACCAGAAGGAATACTTCTAGCAACGTCAACATGATTAGTTTTGCTCTGATGACCGTTTTCAACCAAACCACCTTTGCCCAAACTCTTTGAAAGATATACTTCGTCTTTATGAGAGTCTGATGTGATGTCAGATCCTTCGTAAAAAAAGCCCATAAGGTCTTTTTTTGTTCTGGAATCATTTACGGGGTGTTTTTCCTCGTAAAAATCTTTCATTCCACTATAGAACTCTTTCAGTAGTGGATCATCATTAGAACCCTTTAAGGCGTCCTTATAATAACTTTTAGAAAAATCATCTGCCATACGTATTATTGCTTGTTTATTAATAGTATTTGAAAATTTCTTTACTTTTTTAGACATATCTTCTCCCTCTTTCTTTATTTTCGTTAATTCTTCGAAATATTTATCCTTTTCTTTTGCCGACTCGTCAGAAGATTTTAATAACTCACTCAGATTAATCTTAAAAGTATCAACCTTGCCTTTCTTACGATCTTCGTCTGACATTACAGCCAGATATGAATCCACAAGCATTATAGATTTTGAGCACCAAGCAGATACGAAATCTGGAGAAGCAAAGAATAGCTGATTCTTTGTGAGACCCGCATCCGACACATTCCCCGTACTTAAGAAGTGCTTAACTAATCTTTCCGAAATCAGCTTCTTTGTACTCTCAAAGTTTTTTTCATCGGAGTCTTCCTTTGTATCTTCTACTTTTTCAGGATCCTCCTTAGCCAAAACTAACATTCCATCTCTAGAATCATTGGAATTTCCAAAAAGACTTATACCTTCTGATGAAAGTCCATTCATTGTATTTATATCATCCCAAAAACCATCTGTAGCTGTAGCTGTAGATTTAGGACTAACGTTTTTCATGAATTTAGAAAGACCATTATTTTTTTTAAGTACACGCTCAAACATACCTTTAACTCTATCGGATCTTATTTCTACAAATCTTTCTGAGAAAACATAAAAATACTGTCCCACCGCTTTAAAATTCATAACAAGGCTTGCTCTTGCTAAAAATCTAAGAAAACCTCTTGTATAAGGGCTTAGAAGGTTCATTTTGGACAGGTCTGCATATTCTGCAGGAACTCCTCCTCCACTTCTTCCAGCGACACTAAGATCCCTCTCAAAGCCTCTTCCTCGAGCCTCCCTGTAGAAATAGCTAAGATTACTCATAATCTTTAATCTCTTGAATAGTTCTTTCTATCTTGTACAGGTCTGCATAGTTACTATCATCTATAGCTACTGCAGCCATTTTCTCCAATTCTAAAATCATGGATGATCTTACTTTAATTTCATACTCTTCAGCTTCACCGTCCTCAGAGACTATAACAACTTCATCGGCGACTCCATCTTCGGCAAGATCAGAAACCTGCTGCTTGAAATCCTGCACAGACTTGCTTGTATCTTCAACAACCTTTTTAAAGTTTTCAACCTTTTGTGAAGAGCTCTGAGATTCTTTAATAATTTCAGAAACCTTCATTATGTTTGATATCGTATTAGACTCTAGCTGAGAAAAGACCTCAGAATTGTTAAATAATTTTACATCTTCTTTTGACCATTTTGACATTGGTAATCTCCATTTTTTATAATAACATAAACTCTAAGGTAGAGTTTGTAGCGCTTGGTGGTCCAGTCACAACCGCGACCCCTGGATGAGTATCACTGGGTGACTTAGAAGTAAGCTTGCCTTCAGTATTTACATATAATGTTGCATTTATCGGATAAATCTGAGTTGTATCAAACTGATCCGTGGCATATATGCCTCTTTGATAGTGAATCGTTATTCTTCCGCTACCCAGTGTGGAGTCATCTCCAGGCCTATTTGCCACGTGGTATATGTAATTAACGATAATCCTGAAAGAATCAAAGATGCCATCGTTATCGGAATCGTAATTAAGAGGAGTCCCTGCAGGAACGGTAATTATTCCGTTTACGGAATTTAAAACAACGGAAACTGTAGAGGTGAAAGAAGAAGATTTAACATTTGGAAATTCAAGAACTCCAGTTACATCTTCAGAGTTAACCAAATCTCCATTTCCATCCGTATGAGTTGCTGTCACTGAAACTAAAATTATTTCATCAATTTGCGGCTTTGTAAAAGAAACAGTTCTTATGTCGTCAATTATGCCCAATGGCGCAGTTCCATCAGATACTGTTGCGACTATGTCATTACCTATCAACCCAAGCTGGGCAAAACATCCAGGTTCGAACTCTGCAGTAGGATCTACTGGCAGAGATATTGGCATTGAGTTTCCACTGTGAATAATTTTTAGCATAGCTTCCCTTAATACAAACTTACAATTTTATTAATATAAAAAAGGGACCGCCCTAGAAAAAGACCGACCCCTTTAATTATACTCAAAGTATTTCAATGAAAGATTATAAGAATTAAGTGTTTTTAATTCTTATCATAGAGGCCTCAATTGCATCGGCTCCAACATTATCTCCACTAACTCTCATATTTCTTGCTATCTTCTGAAGTTCTGTGCAAACAGAGTTCTTTTTCGCAGATTCTTTTCTGAGATCTTTGTTTATTGATATGGCGGTAGCTTCAACAACATCAGATGCGAAAACTTCACCCTTAGCTTTAAGAGATGCTGCAATCTTTCCGAGGCCTCTCATGATTCTGGCCTCTTTGGAGTTCTCATCCATAACCATATCATCCATACCCATGTCGTCCATAGCCATGTCGTCCATAGCCATATCGTCTATAGCTTCGTCAACCTGAGTTGCCATAATGTCTTTAGCCATATCCATCATAGCATCACCATGATCTTCGGCATTATCCGCAACGGGATTTTCCTCAGAGTGGTATTCAGCCTTCTTTTCAATTTTCTTATTCATAAGCTGTTGGAATTTCATAGCGATATCATCGCCTGCAAATTTTCTATACATATTAATTACCTCTTGTAGTCCCACATTCCTGAAAGCAAGTTTGCATTCATTCTTGATGATGTTTGAGTTGATGCGAAGTCATTAGTTTCTTTAAGGCCAATGTTAACACCGCCAAGGTCAGAAGCTACTTTCATATAAGAAACGTTTTTGGTATTTCCAATACTCTTTTTAAAGCTTTCAAAAGCTCTATCGTCAAATCCCATAATGTTATCTACCTGATCGTCCAAAGCAGTTTTAGTTTGACTAATCAAACCTTTTGTTTGCATTTCTAAGGCAACATCATAAGCTCGTCTAAGCTTTATTTTGTAATTTTCTCTTTCCTGAGCAACTTTTTTCTGCTCAAATTTTTCTGAAATTACTTTCTTATAGGAGGCTTCTTTTTCATGATGCATTGCATCTTCAGCTTTGTCTCCAGCGTGGTCTTCGGCACAATCTTCAGCGTGATCTTCTGCGTGGTCTTCAGCATGATCTTTAGCGTGGTCTTCAGCCTTCTCTTCTTCGTAAGATGCAGCTCTATATTTTAACTCTGCTTGCTTAAGAAGAGCTTCTCTTCTTGTCTTTCTCAAGTCCATAGCCTGAGATATAAGACCTTGAACGCCTTCGTCTGAGTCTTTAGAAGCAACCTTGTTGATTCTTGTTCTTGCCATAGCTGTTTTGATTTGTGTCCCGACAGCAAGAAGAGCTTTTGCCTCTCCGACTAGTCTGTTACAATCATCAACCGCTTCTCCAGCAAGCTTTGTGAATCTTTTTCTGTCCGCAGAAGAAATTTTACCAATATTGTCGTAAGTCTCAGAAACCATTGCCATTTCGTCAGCACTTTCGTCCAACTCTGTCGATGAAGTCTTAATTCTGCCAACTAAATCTCTAGCAAGAGACTCGATTTCTCCATCGGACTCTACAGGCTCATCTCCAAAGGTATTAACATTAACGGTAACGTCTCTACCCTGATCAGCCTCAAGTTCTTGAACTAAATCTTTCATCTCAGCCAAGATTTCTTCTATTGTTACGATCTTTGCATCAATTTGAGTTGACGCATGTTCTTCAGATTCTTCTTGCTCAAGACCATCATCATTTTCTTCTCCAAGATCTTGAACTTCTGGAAGTTCCGAACCTTCGGGTGCACCCATATCTTCCATCATAGGAGGCATATCTTCCATTTCTCCCATCTCTGGCTCTTCCATCTCTGGTAGCTCTTGAGCATTCTTAAGAATGCTTATGGTTTTATTTAAACCTTCCGCTCTAACCGTTTTGCAGACTTCTTTCCCATACTCTTTAGAAGAAACCCAATCCCAATTGCTTTCAATATCTGGACCAAAAATTCTTCCAACTCTTTCTGCAAAAACTCTGTCTCCTCCTGCGAAAACTTCAAATATGCAGTTTTTCTTGTCCAAAGCTCCAGATGCTCTTCTAATAAGCTTAAGCTTTGTTGAAAGACTAGGGCCTCTATATGCAGAAGTCTTCGATAAAGGTCTTGCTAAAGCGGCTCTGCTTAACTTTGCCTTAAGCTCTGCATCGCCAGGAGCTAGGCCCTTATCTCCGCCAAGATTACCAGTTTGCTTCATTTGCTTGTCATTATCAAATGTATACTTTTCTTCTTTAAAAGTATTAGGCTCTCTACCTTCAGATCCGCCTTGCATATAAGCCATTCTCTTCATAGCTCTTTCTTGAATGGCAGCTCTGCTCAACTTTGCCTTAAGCTCTGCATCGCCAGGAGCAAGACCCTTATCTCCACCGAGATTGCCAGTTTGCTTCATTTGCTTATCATTATCAAATGTGTACTTTTCTTCTTTAAAAGTATTAGGCTCTCTACCTTCAGATCCACCTTGCATGTATGCTAGTTTTCTTCTTGCCTGAGCTCTCTTCTCTAATTTGCTATTACGCATTAATTCCTCCAACGCATTTTTAGTTCTTAATTTAATATTATTTTTGTTTAAAGAAGCCAAGCTAACGGTATCGCTACCTGGCTGCGGAAAATCTTCTCTAAAGTAATCTTCAGTATCACTATTAGAATTAGAAATAGTCTCTTGGAAGTTAGATGGATCGCTCAAATAGTTACTTTCGGAGTCTACTTTTACTTCACCTTCAGAACCAAGGTTTAATCTACTTAAAACTTCTTCAGCAAGAGAGTGTTTGCCCATTTCGTCCAATACTTTTGCCGACTCTACTATGTTTCTCAACTCATCTACACTAACCTGATCAAAAGACTCGTCAGCCTTAAACGCAACTTTTACATTCTTATCAAAAAACTCATTTATTATCTCATTCCTCTTGTCCAAAGAACAGGAGTCGTCTTTACATGCTGTTTTCATTATCAACTCTAAATGTTTCGCTTGAGAAACATTCAAAGATGCAATTTTAGTATCTACGTTTGATACTCCAGCACTTGTAAACTGTGATTTGTACCCATTGAGCGAAGCAATACATTTTAAAAGTATTGCGCCAGGCTCTGCGGGCTGAACAACAAGACTGTACTCTATCGGCTTCAAACCAACATTTACTTCTCCGTGTCCCGTCCTATCCTTAACATGATTGCAATATTCACTTGCAATCTTCGCCTTATTTCCACACTCAGTACAAATACTCGTCTCTACGGCAGTACCCATACTTCCGTACCTAACCAAACCCTTCTCAACTTTGCTTGCCAAATCAGGATAGTTAGCTTTGTCTAGTGCACACAAGCCAACAATTTGCTTGAATTTCTCATCATAGTGTGTATCTAAGATGATACCTCTGATTCCATCAACAGAAGATGACTCGTGATCCCTGCATAAAGGAAGTCCGATCCACTCCTTGGCAGCAATCTTAAGTTCTGATTCTGGAAAAATATCTGAGTTATTATTTCTGTGAGGCTTGACATTTCCATGCCAATTCCAATCATTATCAAAATAGCCCCATGCATCTTCTCCGTTTGCGAGCTTCTTTATAGACCCGCCTTCACTAAGAATGCTTGCCTCCGCAGCCTTCATAAATATAATGCTGAAGTAAAGAAAGTCGTCAGATCTCGGAGAAATGCTCTTTATAGATTTCGCAACCTTAGACATTCTTCTGACGATATTTTCGTCAGCCAGAACTTCTCGTACCTTATCTTTACTTAGAACTTTTGAGCCAAGGGAGTTATTTGACTTTTTAATAATCATAATTTTTTTCCTATTAAAATCAACTAATCATCTAAAATTAGCCAGACGCATATATGTGTAACTTTTCTAATCAGTAAGAAGGGGCTTTCCCAGTATATGCTCCCAGATAAAGCTCCTGCATCTTCGAAGAACTGTCTCCAAATCTTCAGAAATCTTACAAAAATCGTCTGTTTTTTGACTTAAGTCGTTATAAAAGTTCTTAGAATCCATTTTTCCTTGCAATGACAAGATTTCCTTAAAGAATTTGCTAAGATTTCTTGTTGTTGCAAGCATAGATCCCATTATGTCTTCAACATGAGTAGTGTCTTTGATACCTTCTAAGAGTTTGATTGTAGAGTTTACGGAGTACAGTACCGCTTTAAATTTTTTAAGCTGTCTTCTCATCGACTGTCTATACACACCTTCTGACGATAACACAGCAGTATAATTTGACTTGTGCTTTTCATATATGTTCCTATTGTACTCAAGACTAGCAACCATATCTCTTATTCTTTTAATATTTTTAACGACTTCTTTGTCTACAGTAAGAGCCTTTTCTTTTGCTGAGTTTGAAACGGGAAAAGCGGCTTCCTTCTCTATGGAAAAATCAAATATGTTGATCTCATGACACGCCAGTGCGCTACAAATTATATTTGAAACCTCGCTAATACGTCTTGACTTCGAATTTACTATTTTATATGAACAGCCAGGATAAGCCTTATTGAAGGCTATTTTAGTGTTAATAGAGTTAAGGTCGGAATCATTTATCAAAACAAAATTATCGCTTATGGGTTCAAAGTAACTAGCCTTTTTTGAGAAAAAATTTCTACTTCCAGAAAGATGATTTATTCTCTCCGAAAAACAGCTAGAGCCTTTTATTATAGATTTGACGCTGGACGATACTATTGTCGTTTTATCTACGTCTATAAGATCAGATAGGTAATATGCGTCAATTTTAGAAAACTTAGAGATATCTCTATCCTCTTTCTCTACTGCAAAACACTCATCGCCTTCTGAAATATCTTTATCTTTACAGGTACCGCCATTAACCTCTATGACCAGGTCAGCCATTCCGCCGTAAAACTTTTGATCTCCAGGCTTTACATTTTCACATATTTTGCTTACTACTCCATTTGTTATAAATAAAATATCTATAGGAAAAGAAACATCCTTCATTTGAAATGTAAGTGGCATCTCCGTATCATACAGAAAGCACATAGCCTCATCATCTTCCAAGAAATCTACAGCCTGAAGGCCTCTATTCTTTTCTTCGGGGGTATTGCACATAAGAGTCTTAAAAAGATTCTCACCTATGCTATAATACTTAAATTTATCTTCTGTTCTGGAAACTGAAGAATAGTCCTCGTTCTGCTTAAAATATAAACCCAAGTCTAGGGCAAACTTTCTAACCGAAAGATCGTGTTTTGACGACATTATTATTAGCTCAGAATCATTTGATGCCTTTCTTTCAAAATTTTTAATTAAAATCTTGTAATCTTCTGATGACCTCAAAGCCTTATTTATTATTATCTTGTCAAATCTGTCAATTTTGCTCGAATATCTAACATCATCACTAAGAGTTCTAACACCTGCGATAACTCTGTTTGAGATGACAGTCACATTATCCTTCATTATGCTTGCTGGAATGTTATCACAAGCAAAAAGAATATTGTTAATCTCCATAATCTCATCATCTGGAACAGGTTCGTTGTCAGAATCTACAAGATGGTTACTATTAGGATCTATTACGGAGAAGGAAGAGTGATCGCTTGGATCTTGATTCTCCACATAGTCTGTGTTCTCATTTATTCTTATCATAAAATACTTACCTCATTATCAAAGTTAACTCATCTATTACCCTTTTTATGAAATAGGTATCTTTTGCGATGAGAATATTCTTAATTAAAGAAAGGCTAACTCCAACAGATGCTCCGCCTGGAGATTTCTTATTAGAAAGTTCTATTGGGTTAAATTCTTTAATCTTTTCTTTTATTGACTGTACAGACTTTGGTCTGGACTCAAGCTTCATCTTTGACAATATAATCTTTATAACCTCAAAGATCCTCTCTGCGACAAATCGAGGATCTCCTGACGCTGAAAAGTTTGCAGTCTTGTATGATACATAAAATGAATCCATAGCCTTCTCTATAGATGTTCTCGCATCATGTTTTTTAATTAAAACATTAAACGCATCTATCATCTCATCTAGACTTTCAAGGAACCCATCTTCTCTGAAGCTGTCCAAGATTAAGCCCTGGGCCCTATAAAATGGATCTGAATTATCATATAGTATGGCGAGCTTTACTATATCCGACATAAAGTTTCGACCTTTTGGGTTCATTCTAGAGGCTAGAGACTCTAAATCTTCATAAACAAAATAGTTTTTGTTTGCAGAAAAGCCTGCAGAGCCGTTATCTCCTTCTAAAAAACCAGCCTCTCCTCCTTCAAGAAGATTTAGGATCTCTTTTATATCTGCAAATCTTCTCTTTTTAACTTCTTTTTTGGGCATCACTTATCCCTATAGGCTTAGCATCTTTTAAGCTTATTTTTACTTTCTTTCCATTAACAGAATAATATCCATTATTCCCTATATACTCAGAAAGCGTTGTTTTTATTTTTTTACCGCCCACGCTGACTAGGTAGTAAGTGGACTGCGTTGTAGAAGAAGAATTCTTCTCTAAAAACCCATCTTCAGCCTTTGAGGGAATTGAGATCTTAAAGTGTGCTGGCCCAGAAATATCGGCTGAGGGCGAAGAAGAATATTTCTTTGGGGAGATTGTATAAAGATCTTCTCCAATGTGCGCACTAAGATCTGGCTTTTTAATATGAAAAATGGTGTCGCCATCTGAGAAGGTAACGCTAGCTCTCGTTATAGTTATTTTACCTTCCGATATGACAACTTTAGCGTCTGGATGGACAAAAACTTGAGAACGGGCTTGAGTATCCCGAGAGAGATTTGATCTAATCACATCCTCTGTGTTTCCAGGAAACTTTATTACTATTTTAGAAAAAGGACTTATAATTTTTTGAAAAGAAGAGCCCTTCTCTATAGACCCCTTATTGGCGCCCAAGGGACCTTTCTTGACGGCTATAGAAACTTTACTTTCCTCACTGTCTATTTTTATTTTAGGCTCAGAAGATGGTTTCTCTCTTCTGGCCGAAGTAAAACATGATGTTAGCATGCTTTTTATCGATCTAACCTTTGACAATGCCTGAAATATCACATAATTATTACATATATCTTTCTCTGAAGAGTTTGCATTCAGATCTACAAGATTTCTTAAAAGCTCTGAAACAGCATAAACATATTTGTTAATCTCAAAACTTAATTTTTTAGAAATAAGAAAGACCTCATCCTGTTCCGTAAGATCTGCATTCATGTTAGACGACAGCATATTCTTTTTTTTCTGTCTATACTTGCAAAAGGCTTCTGATAAAAGACTAGACCTTGTATCTACTTTTAAATGAAAGCTAAGTCCAGGTATCTTCTTAACTTCAGATGAAGAGGAGTTTACCCCAACATACTGATCATATACTCTTAAGATACTGGACGACTCTTCTTGTATATATCCGATATCAAAACCCAGAAGCGTGCCTTCTTTTCCTGATATTAAAGAGTAAAGATCTCCTAAAGTCATACCTCTTGAGATCTTACCTATATTGACATCTTTAAAGATCCTATCGTTAGAAGCTGATGATTCTCCAACATTATAGCTTTGCAAGTCAGCACTTACGCCTGCTGGAAAGTTCTCTTCAAGTACTTTATAGTTTCCCTTAGAATAGTTAGCTGCCGAAGCTCTATTTAAAATCACGCTACCGCAAAAAGCATTGGTCAGCCTAATCATATTTGTAGTTGGTGTAGCAGTTTGAGATTTTTTTATTATTTTTTCGTACTTCATCCTAGAAGACCTCCTGGTGAGCTTCCGTCTGGTCCGCCTTGACCGCCACCCATATCTACTCCTGGTATTCCTCCGCCTTGATCATCATCCTCTGAAGATGTTGTTCGTGCGGGCTCAGGTATAGACTTATTAGGGTCTAGTTTTTCTAGTTCAGATAGTCTCATTTCCGATAATATCTGTTGCTCTTTTGCGAAGATAGCCTCACTAACAGCCTCCTCTCTTAATCTTCTCTTTTCTTCTTCATACGACAAGCCTAAAGACCTATAAACGGTCTGTAAGGAAACCTGCTTGTTACTTACGAATGGAGTTATAGAGTTTACATATTCCCCGACATCATAAAGATTCATATGATTAAAGTCAATTTGAGGAACCAGAAGTCTTTTCTCTCCATTCTTATATTCAAAAAAGTCTTGTATTTCGCATATAGGTGCAAAAATCTTTCTCTCTAGCCATTTTTTCATCATATTTCTAAAAATATCATAGCGCTGCCTTAAAACTTCCAATCCAACGGAAGAAGACGCGTATGAGTTACCATGAACACCTATCTTTCCATCTTTTCTAGTTACAAATATATGATTCGGAACATCAAAGCAGAAAACTCTTTCTTTTTCTACGTAATTAACACTTACATCACTAGGTCTAACTAGAGTTTTAAACTTACGATTACGACCCCTCTTTGACTCTTCATTCTTAAACACAGATATATGGTAAATATCTTTTCGCGTTTCGTCTCGCTTTACTCTTTTTAATTTAGATGAGTATCCAGCTTTAAAGCATATCTCCTGAAAGTCATCTGCCATTCTACCAGACACAGTAAAGTACTTAAAAGAGCCAGAAGAGCTATTCTTGTTGACCGAACCATCACCAAGGCACATTGCCTCAATAAGAGTCCTTAAATTAGCTCTATCAAGCTTTTTAACCCACTCTGCAATATACTTACCTTCGCTTCTCTCTCCGAAGTTACTTAGAATATATTCCGACAACTTAGTGTTTGATACTCTCCAACATCTTTTATTGCTATTCTCACAATTAATCGTTGATTTATATTCAAACTTAGAGAAAAGATCAGACATCGCCTCAAACCCTTTACTGCTCTCTTGCTGAGTAATTGTGATAGCGCAGGGGTTATTATGATTTCTCTTTGGGTCTCTTCTTCGGACAAGGTGACCTTCTGATAAGTAATATCCTAAAAACTTACAAAAGTTAGTAATTCCAACTTTTCTGATAAACTCAACCTTAGAGTATTGCTCTTTATCTGGAATTAAGACGAAATCTTTCTTCTCACCATTAAACTCGCTTGCGAAATTTAAAAATCTAACATTGCCTCTGTACTTTGAACTAAAGGTGTCACCAGAAAGTAAATCATTATCAGAGAATACACTAATAGCTTTTTCTTTCTCGAATGTGCATCCTCCATCTCTACTCAAAAGAATGTCATGAAAGTCTGTGCATTCAAAGTCATTCATATCATTTGTAATAGAATACATAAGTCCTGAAAACAAGATGTCTGTCTTATTTGTAGGTGACTGATACTCTAACTCATGATTATTAGGATTAATAGTTGCAATCTTATCTCCATCTTGAAACATATCAAAAGATATAAAGCCCTTACCCTCAACGAGTATTTCGGTATTCTTAACAGGAACGCAAGCGCCCTCCTGGTCCATTAGAGATTTTGGAACCATAAGTCCTGCGTAAAGATTATCCGTTATATGAGTTATGTCAGAGCCTATATCCATAACTCCCGAACCAGCACCATTTCTTTCGATAGTAACATCTGCATGAGTTACTAGCTTGAAATCTTTGTCGTATTGAGCTTCTTCCAAGATATGCCTAAAAGCTTCTATGTCAGATTGAGATGGTCTGTAATCATTACCACCAAGTTTTACCAAGGTTAGTGGATTTATCATTCCGTCTGCCTGAGCAAACTTACTTTCTCTTAACTTATCATAGAGCATGATATCTTTATAACAAGAAACTATAATTGATGTTCCTCTTATATCGTAAGGAGAGCTTAAAAGTTTTAAATGAGAAACATTAAAAGGATCTAGGGGGATATTTTTTCCTCTTCTTACATTATCAATTATGTGCTCTGGTATATATCTTCTCAGAGCAACATCAGAAGGGGCAGTTGAATTTATCAATCTTTGCAATGACGCATCAGGTCTTAAAGATGCAATTGTTTGATTGCCAATTATTGACTTTTTGACATGAACATAATCTGGATTTAAAATGGATATCCTAGACCAAGTACCGTTAGACTCATCTAGCTCAGAATATGGGAAAGTTTCACCTAATTTCCAAAACTCAAGTCCAGCACCATATATTACAGAATATAGATCTATTCTTTCTGCCATATCCTCAAAAAACTGCTGAACTTTCTTAGAAGAGCATGAGATATTTATTTTTGATATAGGAAAAGAGGCGTGAAGATTTATAGCGTTTCTAACAATAGGATGGGTATCGTAGTAAATGCGATTCCACGCATTCATTGTTACTCTATCTCTAGGAAGATTTAAGTTAGCCAGCTGAAACAGTGGAGAGTAAACTTCTGGACCCATTCTATCAGTCTGAGAAGAGCTACTAGGCTGGCCCATTGGAGATACTATAGATCCGATTTTATTTAAAGAATCCTGCCTGTACTTTGGGGAGTGTGCGATGGATGGAGTTTTTGACGCAATACTATCCTCATCAGCAACAGCCTTTTTGGTTATTGCGTCACTAATCTCAGCCCTTCTAACATCAGATAGAGCATCAAACTTTTTTCCAGGATTGTTTGGTCTACTTGTTCTTCTCATAATCTTCCCCGACAACTTAAATCATTTAATTAATATAATACTATATAATACTATATAGAAAAAGTTAAAGTCTAACTTTCGCTATAACGGGAACAGGAAAGTTTGGCTTGTCAACATGACCAGGTCTTACGGTAAATCCCTTTGTAAGGTCAAATTTATATGCCATATAAGCATACATAAGTGCCATAAGTCCATCATTAGGTAATGACCCCTTAACATATGTTTTTATTGGCTGTCCACCGACAACTCTTTGTTTTAATTCCATAGAGGTGCAGTGATCTATAAGCCACTCTATCTTCTCATAAGATTTCCACGGCATTCTTATCTTACCCTTCTTAAATAAGTCAAAAATCTCCTCAATCATCAAGTCTTTATTATAAGACACGATAAGTTCTTCTTCTCTATACTTCATAGGCTTCACTAGCGACGCACTACCCTGAGCTCCAAGAAATCTTTCCCCATACATAAGCTGTATGTCATGAACAACATCCTGACCAAAGAACCAGTCAGAAACTCCTCTTTTTATTCCAAATCTTCTATACACTTCTTTTATTGTTTCTTTCTTATATTCAAAATTATTCTGTCTCAACTTATGAGCATGCTCAACTAAAATTATACCATCGTGAGTTACGGATATTACAACAACGCAAGAATAAGACTGTCCTCCGACAGAACCCTTAGTATCATCCTTTCCGCCCCAGTCTACGCCCATATAGGATGTTTTTATTCTAGTATCTATAGTTTGAGAGAAAGATCTATCTTCATCCTTACACTTATCGTGTATGTCCGCCTTTGTCAGAGGCATCCCTGATCCAGAGTAAAACTCTCCGATTACCTCATTATTCCAAACTCTTTCTGTTTGCGCAGGGTTATTTTCAGGCATTAGATCAAGAATATTTTCTTTTGAAAAGTAAGGTATATATAGTTGATTCACCTGAAATCCAACATACTTGGCATTCTTTGATCCAGTCACAACCCACTTCCCTTTTTCTATTGCAACGGTTTTATGCTGCCTGTGCTGACAAAGAGGACACTCTATTGTAAACTTCTCAACCCATATCTTTCTCCACCTATCATCTTCGGTAAGGTAGAAGGGGTACGTTTGGTCACACTTTTCACATCCCAGATGATAATATCTTTTATCTGACATTTCCCATATGGTATTAAAATGAGACCCCCTCTCTTTTGGAGTTCCAAAAAAAACCTGCACGCCCTTACCTACAGGCCCGTACTTTGCGGCTGTAAGTATTTTTGTAGCATTACCTATTGCTGTCGGATTCATATCTTGAACTTCATCAAAGAAGCCGAAGTCTACAGTCATACCTCTTATTCTGTCGGCATCAGAACCTACAGATTCTATCCAAAGCGTTCCAGTTTCAAACTGCTTCATGGTAAGATTATCTACAGCGTTTTGAGATTTAAGCTTGTTATCGTTTATGAAGTCATCTTTAGCGGTTCTTATCATCCCTTCTAATTTATCTTGAGAGAACTTCTTTACTTGGGCTAATGCTGGAAACAGATGGACGACTCTGGCTGGCGGCTTTGAGAATAGGCCAGAGTTTGTAAAGTAAAGGTCCAGACCTCCCGCCATAACAGAAGCTCCGACCTGTCTTCCTTTTTTTATAACTATAGGCTTTCCGTTAGCCTTCGGAGCCTGCAAGGCGATATATCTATATATATCGACCATAAAGCGCCATCCATTACCAAGAATTTTAAACGGCTCTCCATCTATAGTGAGATTGTTTTCTATAAACATCGCAGGATCTAAATCCTGAAATCTTTTCGATACCTCATCAAATAAATCTACTTCATCTTTAAATTCTTTACTCATACAGACATACTACTCTTCGAAGAAAAAAAATTAGCCCTTGTCGTTATCATCTTCTTCAAAATCATATATTCCCTCTGAAGGTATAAACTCAACCTGTCTGAATTCAGAAGGCTTTCTCATATCTCCCACATGTTTCTTCAACTTGTCTGGGCACATATTCCCCTCAAAAGAGTAAAATTGCGGTATTTCATTTCTACACTTAGAAAGAAGTTTCTCATAAACCATAGATGGGTTCTCAGACAGAGCACTCTTCATGTAATTAAGAACATATACTATAAATTCTAAAATCTTTGTAGAGTTGCAAGATTCGCAGGACCCACAAGTGCACTTTTCTTTCATAGAGCAAGCTTCACAAGATCCGCAATCACAATCAGATGCCGACTTGTTAATTGCATTGTTCGCACCTGTCAAGAAACCTATCCTGTTTTTTATATCATGCATCTTATCTTCAATATTTGCAAACTTTTCTTCTACCCTAAGATCTTTTCTTTCTTTAACTCTATCCAAGTAGTTACTTTCTTTCGTTATAGTGCTTGCAAAATCTCTAATCCAATCTGATGTTATATTGTAAGATTCTTTTTCGCCTATTCTTGTTACTTTCATATCACAATCTCCTAATTTTTATATTGCGCAATATATTACAACATAGTTGCCTTTAGCTACGGCATCTTCATATCCGTAATCTCCCTTCCTTGCAATTGACATCATAACCTCATCTTCTGAGAAGCTCTCACTAGCCATGCCCTCTTCGATTGCATATTTTAAAAACTCTGACCTGATTCTTTTTGCTTCTTGTAGAAATATAAAAACTTGGTCACCATCGTCTTGAAATACATTATCAACGGCTTTCAAGCCCTCTTCGGTAAGTCCGCCCTCTTCCATAGACTCTTTTATAATTGAGTCTATTTTGTCGGCGAACTTAGAGCTTCCAGCAGCATCAAGCTCATTTGCAATTTTTATTATTTTTTTTGCGAGATCTATGTTCATTTTGCACCTGTAAACTAAGCGAAGTAGTTGGTTATAAAGTCAACACCCTGAAGTTCTTCTTCAGAAGATTTTAACTCTTTCTTATCTGCAGACTCAAGGGAGGGCATTGTACCTCTATCTTTAAATATAGGCTGACCCATATCCATCAATGTTTGAAGTATTTCAAGCTGCTCTCTTTCGTTAATATCATACTTGTTTAGTAGATACTCATAGACATCTTCAAAGGGCTTCCCTGCAGAAACTGTTGAGTTTATTAGTATTCCAGATATAGCTCTTATGAAGGGAGTAATGGAAATTACCATATTGCTTGGAGTGCTCGCAGTCTTTAAAATGTCAAAGGAGCCTCTTAGAAGATTTGAAGATTTAGTCTTTTCTGGCAACATTTGCTTTAATTTTTTCATATGATCTTTTAGATAGAATATATCGGTAAGAACTTTCTCCTGTATTGAGCTTAAATCATCAATACTTTCATTTAAATGACCCTCAATATCATTTCTTATAGATGTAGATATTTCATTTGCAAGTCTCTGAAGCCAGGCAATCGCTCTTTCACATCCAAGAAGGCTGCTTCCGTCATGAGTTGGTATTTTTCCAGGGTATTGAAAATTTACGTATCTTGGAAAGTCTGGGAGATATCTGTCATCCTCATAAGTTCTTTCTCTTTCCTCGTCATCCTTCATATCATCAGATCCGAATTCCGAGATGGATATTTCTGAGCCAGGAATCATGATGTCTTTAAGTTTTGTGTCATCACCCGCCATTTCCATTATCTCTTCAAACTCTTTGTTGAGATCCTTTTGAGCAGCGTCGAACTTGGGAGTTTTCTGACCTACACCCTCCTCTATGTCTTCTTGCATTTCGTCGATATCATCGTTCATCATATCTTTTAAATCTTTTAAGGACTTATCCTTATAGTCTTCAAAAAAAGAAGATAAGGATTCTGCTTCAAGTTCTGGTAAAGCCATATCAAAAGCTCTTTTATTTCGCATGTTTGCTCCAAATTCTAACTTTAGTTTGTAGTAAAGCTGTTTGTAAAATTGTTTAATCCCCTATACTGATTGACATGGTTGTCATCCTTATAGGCGTCAAATGGGTTCCCATCTTCGAAAACGGGTGTACTATCTTGTAAATTATTAGCATAAAATCTAGGATAATCAGGACTGCTTCCTCCAGAAGAGATCGGATCGAAAGGCTTTAGCTCTACCTCTTTTTTATCTTCTGGATCATCATTCATGATTTCCCTAAACATTTCTTTCTCTTGATCTGATAATCTGTCTTTAAGATAATTGTATAATTTGGTGATTCTATTATCAGTCATCTATATACCTACCTAAAAGCTTTTTCCTTATTAACAGCTCTTTATACTTTCCCGCAAGAGGAATTATTTTAAAAATATCAAGGTTAAAGACAATATTTAAAAAGT
>Ga0209632_10000892_pt1 | contig 30964 bp, 11 predicted proteins | sample COG_10_FD_184754 | JGI IMG/M metagenome (GOLD analysis project Ga0209632, IMG submission 184754) | Pelagic Microbial community sample from North Sea - COGITO 998_met_10 (SPAdes) (version 2) | ecosystem: Environmental > Aquatic > Marine > Neritic zone/Coastal water | place: Helgoland, sampling... | reverse complement strand
TGTATTTTTTTTTCAATTTTACGTTGGTTTAATGCTTGTTTTTCTAAAAATACTAATTTATTTAATTTATTATTACTATATATATTTTTCCCCTTTTTTGATTTACTTGATTTACTTTTTTTACTTGATTTACTTTTTTTACTTGATTTACTTTTTTTACTTGATTTACTTGATTTACTTTTTTTACTTTTTTTACTTGATTTACTTTTTTTACTTTTTTTACTTGATTTACTTTTTTTACTTGATTTACTTTTTTTACTTGATTTACTTTTTTTACTTGATTTACTTTTTTTACTTGATTTACTTTTTTTACTTGATTTACTTTTTTTACTTGATTTACTTTTTTTACTACTTACTATATTCCTCTTAATGTTTTTCCCTTTCTTTTTATATTTTTTTGTTATGTTATGCATAAATATATTATATATATTGTAATTATTTAAAAATTAGTATTTACAGATATTTTTTTTAAATAATTATTAAAAAATAAATTGATTTAAAATTTTTATTTAATAAATTATTTAAATAACCCAACTATGGAGAATTCAACATCAACTCCAAGAAATGATGATGATGATATTAACGCAGAAGAGTATATTGAAGAACCGCATACTATTATTAATTCATATTTTAAAGGGAAACACTTGCAACGTTTAATAGAGCATCAAATTGAATCATATAATGATTTTATTTCATATCAAGTACCAAGAACTGTTGCTATGTTCAACCCTATACATGTTGCTTCTGAACAAGATTATGTTAAAGAAGTTGACAAGCATAGATTAGAAATGGATATTACATGCGAAAATTTTAATATTCATAGAGCACAAATCCACGAAATAAACGGAGCAACAAAAAATATGTATCCACAAGAAGCACGTGATAGAAATTTTACTTATGCAGGAGAAATGACAATTGATTTAAATATTAGGTTTACTGTGAGAAGTGGTACATTATTGGAACATACACATACATTTAATAAAGTTTTACCTAATATTCATATTGGAAAAATGCCGATTATGTTAAAATCGAGTATTTGTATTTTAGAACAATATAAGCATATTTCGAATAATGTAACAGGTGAATGTCGTATGGACTCAGGTGGATATTTTATAGTTAACGGATCTGAAAAAACAGTTATTGGACAAGAAAGAGCAGCAGAAAATTTAGTTCAATGTTTTAATATCTCTAAAAACAATAATAAATGGAGTTGGTTAGCCGAAATAAAATCAGTTCCTGATCATAAATGTATTTCACCTAAACAACTTACATTAACAATTGCTACAAGAAATAATGGATTTGGAAATGGATTATGGTTACAAATTCCACGCTTAAAAAATCCACTACCACTATTTGTTGTATTTAGAGCATTAGGCGTTATTAGTGATAAAGATATATGTAAAAAAATAATATTAGATACAGATAATGAAGATAATGAATTATTGATGCGTAATATACAAGGTTCGATAGTTGAATCAAATAGTACATTAACACAAGAATGTGCAATGAAACAAATTATATCAAATATAATGTTTACAACTCATGCAGGAATTGATAAAGAAACAAGCATTAAATTAAAAAAAAATTTTGCAGAAGAAGTTTTAAAGAATGATTTGTTTCCTCATTGTAGAACAGTCACTCAAAAAATATACTTTTTGGGATATATGGCAAAATGTTTATTAAAATGTAGTTTGGGTATCGAACAAACAAGTGATCGTGACTCATTTGTTAATAAACGAGTAGACCTAACCGGTATATTATTGAACAATTTATTTAGAAATTATTTTAATAAAATGGTAAAAGATATGCAAAAACAAACAATTAGAGAAATAAATATTGGTTCGTGGAGATCTACATCTGATTATGAATCTATTATAAATATGACTAATATTTATAAAATTATTAAACCAACCACAATTGAAAATGGTCTTAAAAGAGCACTTGCAACTGGAGATTTTGGTGTAAAACAAACAAACAGCAATAAAGTTGGAGTTGCGCAAGTATTAAATAGGTTAACTTATATTTCTGCATTAAGTCATCTACGTAGAGTAAATACTCCTATAGATAAAAATGGAAAACTTATTCCTCCTCGTAAATTACACCCTACTTCATGGGGGTTTTTATGTCCTGCCGAAACACCAGAAGGTGGTAGTGTTGGTGTTGTTAAAAATTTAAGTTATATGGCAAGGGTTACTATTCCATGTAATAGTAACTCATTGTATGATTATGTTGAAAAATACATAGTACCAATTGAAAGATTGAGTGAAAAAGAATTATATAATAAAATTAAATTATTCATAAATGGGTCATGGATAGGTATTGTAAAAGATGATCCATACTTATTTTATTCTTCATTAAAAAATAAAAAATATAAGGGTATTATAAATATTTATACATCAATTATATTCGATACTAAACGTAAAGAAATTCGGGTATGTAATGATTCTGGAAGATTAGTACGTCCATTATTAAAAGTGCGTGATAATAAATTATTAATTACAAATAGTATTATTGAAAAACTTATATCAAAGGATCTGACATGGGAAGATTTATTTACAGATTGTCGTATTGGGGAAAGTGTATTAGAATATATCGATGCAGCAGAACAAAATATGAGTATGATCGCAATGGAACCACTACATTTAAATAAAACGGAACAATTTATATATAAATATACACATTGCGAAATTCATCCAAGTACCATATTTGGAATTTTGGCATCATGTATTCCATTTCCTGAACATAATCAATCACCTCGTAATACATATCAATGTGCTATGGGTAAACAAGCAATGGGAATGTATGTGACTAATTTTGACAACCGCATGGACAAAACTGCATATGTATTGACATACCCGATGCGCCCACTTGTTGAAACTAGAGTTATGAATATGATTGAATTAAATAAAATTCCATCTGGTTGTCAAGTAATTGTTGCAATTATGACACATTCTGGGTATAATCAAGAAGACAGTATCTTATTCAATAAGGGTTCTATTGATAGAGGGTTGTTTCAGGCAACAATTTATCACACCGAAAAAGATGAAGATAAAAAAATACACGGAGATGAAGAAATCCGGTGTAAACCCGATAGAAAAAAAACCAAAGGTATGAAATTTGGAAACTACGATAAAATTAATGAAAATGGCGTTATTCCAGAAAATACATTAGTTGAAAATCGTGATATTATTATTTCTAAGGTATTGCCTATTAAAGAAGCAAGAAATGACCATTCGAGAGTTATCAAATACGAAGATCAAAGTAGAATTTATAGAACAAACGAAGAAACATATATTGATAAAAATTATATTGAGCGAAATGGAGATGGTTATAACTTTTGTAAAGTTCGTTTACGAAATATTCGTAAACCTATTATTGGCGATAAATTTAGTAGTCGTCATGGACAAAAAGGTACTATTGGTAACATTATACCAGAATGTGATATGCCGTTTATTTCAAGTGGAGTTAAACCAGATATTATTATTAATCCTCATGCTATCCCATCTCGTATGACAATTGCACAATTAAAAGAAACAGTATTGGGAAAAACATTATTAGAACTTGGATTATTTGGAGATGGTACTAGTTTTGGTAAGTTTGACATTAAAGATATTTGTAAAGAATTGCAAAAGGTTGGATATGAATCAAATGGTAATGAAATATTGTACAATGGATTAACCGGAGAACAAATTGAAACATCTATCTTTGTTGGTCCTGTATTTTATCAAAGATTAAAGCACATGGTATCTGATAAGCACCATAGTCGTAGTATCGGTCCTATGGTTAATTTGACTCGTCAACCAGCAGAAGGGCGATCTAAAGACGGTGGTTTACGGTTTGGTGAAATGGAACGTGATTGTATGTGCTCTCATGGTGCGGCGACTTTCACCAAAGAACGATTATATGATGCTTCTGATGCATTTCGTGTTCATGTATGTAAAAAATGTGGTCTAATTGCAGCATATAATGATACTATGCATATTCATTTATGCAAAACATGTGATAATCGTACAGATTTTAATTATGTGGAACTACCTTATGCATGTAAATTAATGTTTCAGGAATTAATCACAATGAATATTGCTCCTCGTATTATGACATAAAAATAAATAATAATTTTAAAAATTTATTATTATGAAATCTATTATTTTTTTTTAAATTTTTAATTTATTCCAATTTATTAGCATTGTATAAAATATATGAGAGAAATATACCAAAAAAGTTTTTAGCAAATAAATCTAATATATTATACATTGTATTTTTAATTTTATAAGGGAGTATTGCTGCTACTCCATATAATGACCATATAATTGAAAAAACCCCAAAAATCTTTAAACCATCTTTTGAATATAATGCAAACTCACTATAAATTATATAAAACATTAAAATGAATGGAATAAATCCAATTATAGTTGTAGATATATATGAATATATTTGTTTTTCGCCTAAAAATCCAGATAATAACATTAATCCGTTTAATATTGTTACAGTAATTATTGTCTTCCAATTATTTTTTATTTCAGTTATAATAGGTTTTGTAGTAATATTATTATTTTTATTTTTTAAAAATATTAAATATAAAATAAGAGAAATTAACATGATTGGCGTTGTTAAAACCCAATCATAATATCTGAATTCAGTTATATTTTTAATGATATCAAAATTTGTTATCATCCATATATAAAATATTGCTTCTATTATTTGTACAATAAAATCCATAATAACTAATTCTTTTATTATATTAAATCTAGGAGGTATAGGTAGTTTAATTGCATATATTTGTATTATTCCTGTAATAATCTGCAAAATTAATGAATATAATCCAGAAAAAAAAACGATATTCATTTACACTATATTTATATAAAAATATAATAAATATAATAAAAAATATATTATATTTATATTGTATATAAGAATGTCTGGTTTTACAAGTGATACTAAAATGAGTAAATTAGGCGGAGGTATTCCAGGAAGTCAACCAAAAGGTGGATTATTAGGAGGGGGTGCTACAGGTGGACGATCTGGTTCTTCTGGTATGGAAGGTGGCGGACAACGCGGTACTGATCGTTTAATTATGAGACGTGTATTGGGTCATAAAACTTTTCCAAACAACAACCCTCAGGTAATTACTCCATTTAGACGTTTTTTTAATGCAGGTGATACTGCAGGTACAATTAATTCTGGTCCTTCTCCATTATTAGGACGTCCTACGAGTCAAACCATAGGAAATAGTATGGTGTCTCGAGTACATGCACGTAATGGTGGAACCAAAACAGGTGAATCGTTTTACAGTGGAAATCAACGATATGTGTATGACAGTTCTAATTATGTACAATTTAAAAAACTCCAAGCAAAAAATAGAAATTATAATGATTCTAGTTTTGGAGGTGAAAATGGTTCAACTGTTAGTCAGGCATTACGACGAGTTAGAAGTTAAAATAGTTAATAAACTGTTATAATCAATTTTAATATTCATATTATACAATTTCATTGAAATAACACTATTATCATGGTTTTTATTTTTATAATTATCATTTATATTTGATATAATTTGTGTTTTTACTTTTTTAAAATGATTTTCTATAATATCGTTGAATAAATAAAAATCAAAATCACCCGATTTTGCTTTTTCTAACATTGATAATATTGATATTTGAATATTCTTATATCTAATTATTTCATTATATAACTCAACTTCATCATGTGATATATATATACCTGGTTCATTTGTTAGTGGGTTATTAACAAATACTGTACAGATTGACAATAATATAGATGATAATGATTGACAACCACTCCATTGATCACCTTGCCATGTATTTAAAACGGATAAACATACTTTACCATTTTTATATAAATTCGGATTGAATCTAGTTATGCCATCATTTGTACAGTATTCAACCATCGGAGGACTATACGGATAATTTGATGGAAATGTAAATTTAAAAAAATAAAATCCATGTTCGTAAGGAGTATCACTTGGACCAATGATCAATGCTTTTCCTTTTAATAAATCAGTTTCATCATGCTCATAGTAAATACCATGTTCATGTAATGGATTTTTTTTAATAGTTTTAATATCATTTATAATACGTCTTATTGTCTCTTTTGATATAAAAACTTCACTATTATTATTATTATTATTCAAAGACATTATTCAAAATTATATATTAATATATTTAGATATATTTATGTATATATATTAATATATATTAATATATATTATTCATACCAATAGTGTACTATATATTAATGCATATTCTCTCAATCATACAATATTATTTAAAATAAAATTGAATAATAAAGATTAAATAATATATAATCATATAGTAACATTGCGAATGATGAATGGTTCATCGAACGTAAATCCAAAAACGTTTGATAATTTATTACGATCATATAATGCTGAAAAAGGCGAAACATTTACACACACACGAATTGGCGATAAAAATCATAATGTATATGCAGGATCTTATAATATACCTAATTCTGAGTTGAAAACATTTATGCAGCAATATTATACTAATGTTTTTGTAAATGGAAAGAAAGAATATTTAACTGAAAAACAACTCATTGAAGACGGTCCTATATTAATCGACATTGACATGCGGTATGATACAACTGTAAAAACCAAACAACATACCGTAGAGCACATTATAGATGCGATTATGTTGTATTGTGAAAAAATTATTGAATTAATGGATATTACAGATGGTGCCAAATGGAATGTTTATGTAATGGAAAAAAATAACGTTAATGTACTTGATAACAAAACAAAAGACGGAATTCATATTATTATAGGAATTAAAATGCACAAGGCATTGCAAGTGTTATTAAGAAAAAAAGTATTACCTGAACTACAAAATATATGGGACGATTTACCAGTTAAAAATAGTTGGGAAGATGTTTTAGATGAGGGAATTACTCGGGGTTTTGTTAATTGGCAACTGTATGGGTCAGGTAAACCGGGAAATCAGGTTTACTTGGTTAAGCAATTATTTGAATTAACCTATGCAAACAAAAACTTAGAAATTGTACAATGTCCTATTGAAAAATTTTCAGTTGAAAAAAATATTAATAAATTATCAGCACGGTATACGGATAATCCTACATTTCCTTTAAATGATGGTGTATATGATGAGTTTGAAGAAGCAAAATTAACATTAAATAAACATTCGAATAAACCAAAACCATCTACTGGAGGAAAATATAAGGTTAAATTAAAACATTCATCTAATGTCCCAAATTCAACAAAATATTTAGATATTTCAGATGAAAAAATGCTAGATATTATGATTGAGACATATTTTGAAGACATTGGTCCAATGAATTATAGATATAAAGAAACACATGAGTATGCAATGATATTACCTTCGCAATATTATGGTCCAGGTAGTTATAATAAATGGATACGAGTTGGGATGGCACTGTTTAATACAAATCCAGACTTATTCTTAACTTGGGTAAAATTTAGTTGTCGTGATAATTGTCGTGATACATTAAAAGGTGGTGATGGTAAATTTGATTGGCGGTTAATACCTGAATTACATGAAACATGGAATAGTTTTTCACAAAATCCAGATTGTTTAACATATCGTTCTATCATGTACTGGGCTAAAAATGATGCAAAAGATAAATATGATATTATACATAAAGAAACTGTTGATTTCTTTATAACACAAACTATTCAGAACCCAACTGAATTTGACCTTGCATCGGTGTTATATAATATGTTTAAAGATAGGTTTGTATGTATTAGTATTAAAAATAAAATATGGTTCGAATATATTGGTAATCGATGGCACGAAATTGACTCAGGAAATACACTTCGTATGTCTATCTCGAAAGAAATGCATCAAATATATTTTGAAAAAACATGTGAAATAACTAACCAAGCACATTCATTAGGAGAACCAGGAGACGCAGAACGTGACAAAATTATGAAAACCGCACAAAAATTAAATGAAATATGTGCCATGTTAAAAAAGACTCAACCAAAACAAAATATTATGCGTGAAGCATGTGAAATATTTTACGATAAAGAATTTGTATCCAAGTTAGACCGAAATGCATATTTGTTATGTTTTAATAACGGTGTTGTTGACTTTAAACAAAAAACTTTTAGAAAAGGACAACCTGACGATTTTATATCAAAATGTACAAATATTGATTATATTCCATATAGTTCATTACAAAATACACATCATAAAATAGTTAGTGACCTTAACAAATTTATGGAACAATTATTTCCACTAAAAGACGTAGAAAATTATATGTGGGATCATTTATCTTCATGCTTAATTGGAATCAATACAAATCAAACATTTCATATTTACGAAGGTTCTGGTAGAAATGGTAAATCGGTATTAACGTCCCTCATGGGTAAAGGAATGGGATCATATAAAGGCACTGTTCCTATTACACTTATTACTAAACAGCGGTTGTCAATCGGAAGTACATCATCTGAGGTTGCTCAATTAGACGGTATTCGTTATGCAGTTATGCAAGAACCAACGAAGGGAGATAAAATCAACGAAGGTGCATTAAAGGAATTAACTGGCGGTACTGATCCTATCCAAGCAAGAGCATTATTTAAGGACACAATTACATTTGTCCCTCAATTCAAACTTGTAGTGTGTACCAATACTGATTTTGAGGACACTAGTAATGACGATGGAACGTGGCGTCGTATGCGTTATATTAGCTTTAAATCTAAATTTTTAGAAAATCCATATGAAGATGAAATTAAATTTCCAAGAAGTGAATGCCCATATCAATTTAAACTAGATAAAACAATTGATGAAAAATTTGATGTATGGGCACCAGTATTTATGTCAATTTTAGTGCATAAAGCATACACTAACCAAGGATTAGTAAAAGATTGTAATACTGTTATGTTAACAAGTGATAAACACCGTGAAAGTCAAGATTATATGTCAGGTTTTGTAAAGGAAAATATAATTGAAAAACATGGGTCTATTATTAAAAAAACAAATATGATGGAATCATTTAAACTATGGTATGTTGAAAATTATGGAAAAACGTCAATGCCTAAAGGAAAGGAAATTACAGAGTTTTTGAATAGACGTTTTGGTGTTTATAAAAACGGTTGGCATAATATTGAAATTAAGAATATTTATGAAGATAATGATGACCCTTTAGATGAATGCGATTAAGTTTAATTTAATTATAAATCATTGTATACATCTTTATATACAATATCCTCAAACCAATAAGATAATACATCGTATAATACAAATATCCATTTTATTATTAGATTCAATATAATAGGCATTATTGATGCAATAAATAACAGTAACCAAACTGTATATTTTTTATATAATTTATCTGGAATAAAATTACCAAATATAACATAACACACAATAATAGTATAGTATATAAATAACATTATACGTCTATAAAGAAATAATGATTCCATATCTTTTTCTTCATAAACAACTTTCCTTTCATTTGTTTGTAATATTCTATTAAACCTATTTATTTTTTTCTCTATCGTTTTTTTTTCTTCCTTTTTAATTTTTAATAATGATTCAGAATGCTTACTAAATATTATCTGCCCTTCATATTGTTTTATATGTTGAAGTAGGTTCCCTGCAAACTTTTGTTGTTTATCAATTGTATTTTTTTTAAAATCTGCAGCAGTTGTTGCATATCTATCTACAATCATTGAATTATATTTTTCATCACCACCTGATTCTCCTTTATTAAATAAATATAAATTCTTTTCTGCTTGTCCTAATTCAAATGGTGCTTTTTCTACATTTTCCTTTTTTTTCTCCATTATTCTTGTTAGTTTATCATTTATAGAATTATTTTTTACAGTAGGATCTTGAATATTAGTCAATAACTTAAATATATTATTTGTTACTAAACCTGAAACTTTATCTGTGGTTTCTTGTATTGAAGAAAATTGTTTTTCATAATTACTTGGTAAACTATCATTTGACATTTCTTTTGTTTATTATATAATAATTTTTTATTATTATTATATAATTTTTTATTATTTTAAATATTACTCACATTTGCAAAACTTGAATTTCCAACATATCCCGTAATTGTTTTCGTATTAGTATTGGATTGTTTTGAAATATCATGCCCGTTTAATCCATTTCCGGAAATAAATGTTTCTGAATTATTATTTTTCTTAGTTACACATTTCACCTTTTGTTCATCAAAATAAAGTCCATCGTCGCAGCAACTATCGTCAATGCAAATATCCAAATTTTTCAATAATAGTTTAATAGGATTTTCCATTTTCAGGAAATTCTTTTTATTATACTCCCATATTCCTGGACTTGTAGCATGAGGAGTTTCATATTTCCAGTTATATTCATCAAAATTCATATGACTTCTCGTATGCAAATCCCACATATCAAACATTAATATAAACGCACCAACTCCGATTATTATACCATTTACATATTTATAAATTAAATCCGGAATTAAACCATTTCTTTTTAATATATTTATTATTATTATTATTATAAAGAATATAATTACTTTTTTAAACAAGTGGGTTTGATATTCATACCGTTTACTATAATATGTATTTATTTCGAATAATCGTTTTTTTGTATTATTTGAATTATTAAGATTATTATATTTATCTCTCATTTTTTTAACATTTTCTTCTAAAAAATTAAGCATTGTTAATTGATTAACCAAATTAACTCTAGAATTTGCTATACCAAGTGTGTATATTTCATTTCTATCATTCAATGTTTTATATAATTCATTACGTGCTTCTTGAATAGAAACTATCTGATTATGTAAAAAATCAACATCTTTTTCATATTTTATTTTTAATTCGTTTTTCTCATCCGGTGATGTTAGCTTATCCCTATTATTAATATATACATCATGTACATTATCAAAATGATTATAAATGTCCTCTTCGCTATTTAGTAAATTTTTTATTTTATCAGTAATCTCCATGTTTATTATATATTATATAATAAAAATATATAATAAAATATATAATAAAATATATAATATCGTTTAATGTTTAATGTTTAATGTTTAATGTTTAATGTTTAATGTTTAATAATTTGATATTTTTATATAATAAATAAATAAAATAATTGCTAAAATACTCCATGTTGTTTTCTTGTATTTGTTACTTATCATATTAAATGCTATATCTTCATTAATTGCTTCCAACTGTTGCAATTCTTTACCTGACCATTTTTTTAGTTTATCTCTATTTGTTATCATTTCAACTACTTTTAAATATAATAAGTAGAATACGCCAAACGATGATGTTTGATTATCCCTCATTTGTGTTTTTAAATTCTTATTATTAATATGTATATTTTCAAACCCTTCATCATAATTAACATCTGGGACCATCATTGACACTATTTTGGGCGTTTCTGACTTATTCGGGGTCGATGCCGCAATTGAATCATTTTCATTATTTTTTGAAGAAAAATATTTTTTTCGTTGTTCTAATTTATTATTTTTTGAAATTTCATTTTCATTTTCAATCCATTTTTTTAATCCACAAGTTGTATCTCGTGTCATTTCGCTACCAATTAACATTTTTTTACTTTCAAACTCATCTACTGAAATATTTTTTGTATTTTTTGTATTGCAATTTTCATTGCTATTTGATACAATTTTATTTCGTATATAGTATTCACTATTATTATCAATTACTCTTATTCCTCTACGATAAATATTATTATTTAATAATTTACATTTTACATTATCAATTCCATCATTATTTGGGTAAAATAAATATCCAGCACATTTTAATGAATCATTGCATTTTCTATTACACTCATCATTATTTTTTGACTCGTTATCATCAATATTTTCTAAAAAAATATTATCTCCTATAATATTTATATTATCTTTTTTTTCATAACTATTATCATACTTTAACATAGAATCTGGGTATATTTGTAATTTACCGTCATTATTAATATATCCCATTTGGCCCATATTTTGTTTATGATTTATTCTAACATTGTATATATCTAAACTATCCGCACTCACTACTGATGTATCATATATATCTTCACATGCTATTTTATTATATGTTACTTTTAAAGATAAATCGGTATCGTCAAATAGTAATCTATAATGACCGTCAGACGTTCCTATCCATTCGCCTGGTTTCAAGAATTCACCAGCAGAAATATAGTTTCTCCCGTTTTTCCCGTTTTTTGTTTTATATTTGTCATTTTTGAATGATTTTGGAATTACTATATTATCATTTTTATTATCCCATAATGTTTTATTATTATCATCTTCTATACTTAAAAAACCTGTATCATGTATCACCAAACGTAAATTATTGCACTTGTTCGTTTCTTCGTTACAGTCAAAATGTGCAATTTTTCCGCCAGCCTCGCCATCAATATTAATCTTTTTTTCATCACTTGCATTAGTACCACATTTATATTTTGCGTCAAAATCCTTTTGACATCCATATGCTGGATCACCCGCTGGAATCTCTTGATATACTTGATTTTCCCATCCACCCCAATATTTTTTTTTCTTTGGTATAAATTTACCATCGTCATCAAAAGGATCTCCACCAGTGCATGGTTTTTTTCCATATTTACCATATATGTTCTTATCTCTTAACCCATTATTTGATCCCCAGCATTCTCCTCTATATTGAATTCCAAATGTATTATATCCTTGTTCTTTTGCTTTCTTGGCACAATCATACTCATTGTTACCAGTAACATTTGCCAAAAGTTTTGGTATTGCCCTTTTTTTATTATCTCTAAAACAACCTTGAAATTCATACTTAGTTGGTATTTTTGCATTTTTTTTCACATCATCCCCGGTTATTTTATACTTAAATTCCGATAAATATTTTTCTTTTGTAGTTTCACCTAAGGTATTTAATTGTCTTTTTATAATATCGCCCCAATTATTATTAGATATATTCCATTTTTGAAAATCAATTAATTCGACCATTAATTTTATATTTATATATTAATATTATTTTATAATTTTATAATTATTTATTATTTATTACTATTTATTACTATTTATTACTATTGTATTTATTACTATTGTATTTTTTTGCGTGGTCTAAATGATTCTATTGTAGTATTTTTTATTTTATTTTATTTTATTATATTTTATGAAAAAAAAAATTTGAATTGAATTTTCAGAAACCGATTTTGGACATTTATAAATGTCCATTTTGGGATAGTGCTTGTCCTCCTTTTTAAAAAGGTGAAAAAAAACGACTTGTGACTGAAATGCTCTAAAAAATAATTTTTACCAAAAAAAAGTGTTACCATGTTTTTTTAATGTTTTTTTATAAACTATTTAGGCGTTTTTTATGTTAGGATATTATAGTAATGAATCCTAATAAAAAACGCCTAAAAAACGCCGATAATTTTAAATGTGAATGTTGCAACTTTATATGCAGTAAAAATAGTGAATGGGATCGTCATATTTTAACACTGAAACACAAAAAACAGACAGATCCTAATATGTTAGGAAAAATAATAGTTAATGAGTTTGTATGCTCAAACTGTAATAAATCGTATAAACATCTCTCAACTTTATCTGCGCATAAAAAAAAATGCAATAATGAAAAAAATAATACACTCAATGATAATAATAAAGAATTAATTAATTTATTAATAAAAGAAAATATAGATTTTAAAAATATTATTTTAGATTTGGTAAAGAATAATGGAAATTTACAAAAACAAATGTTAGATGTTTGTAAAAATAGTAATACCACAAATAATATTAATAATAATAATAATAATAAAACATTTAATATGCAATTTTTTCTTAATGAAGAATGTAAAGATGCCATGAATATTATGGATTTTGTAAATTCTATGACATTGCAATTATCTGATCTTGAAGATGTTGGAAGTCTTGGTTATGTTGAAGGTATGAGTAAAATAATTATTCAAAAATTGAATGAAATTGATATTTATAAACGTCCAATACATTGCAGTGATATGAAACGAGAGATTATGTATGTTCGCGATAATGATGTATGGGAAAAAGAAAATACGACATATGATAAATTACGTAAAGCAATTAAATATATAACAAAAAAAAATGGCGATTTATTGATTCCTTGGAGTGAAAAATATCCATCGTGCATGAATATAGAACATCCTCAAAATGATATATATATGCGTATTATGAGTCAAGCAATGGGCGGGAAAGAAGAATTTACATGTAGTGAAAATAAAATAATAAAAAAGATTTCAAAGGCAGTTATTATTGATAAAATGTAAAAGCATTAAACTATATTTTTTACATATACATTGATCGCCAATTTCCATTGTCAGCATTTTTAATAACTAATTTATCAACCATTTCTGGTGTAACTTCCATTGGAAATGTCACTTTGATTTTCATTTCCTTGTTGAAAATATTTGTATCTGATTTCATTAATCTATATAAATTTAATTTCGTATAAATAATTTCTAGACAACGCTTTAATGTACGCACTCCATCTTCCTTCTCTGTATAATTTGTAATAATATAATGCATCGTCGCCTCTGGAATTGTAATATCGGACGGGTTAAATTTTACTTGGTTACAAATACTTGGTAAGATATATTGAGATGCAATCGTTGTCTTCTGAGATTGATCATATCCTTTTGTTTGTATTTTGTACATTCTGTCCAGTAGAATACGATTTACTTTTGATTCATCATTATAACTGAAAATAAATAGACAACGACTAAGATCAAAATCAATTTCTGAAAAATATTTATCATGAAATTGACTATTTTGTGATGTATCTGTTAAATGAGTTAAAATACCAGCAATTTCTTCTCCCTTTGGTGTATCACTAATCTTATCCAACTCGTCAAAGTATATGACCGGATTCATACTTTTGCATTTAATTAAGAAATCTACAATTTTACCCCAAGTAGACCCTTCATATGTATATGAATGACCTTCTAAAAAACTACTATCTGTTGCTCCACCAAGAGCAACAAATGCAAAATCACGACCTAAAATTTTACTAATTCCTTCTTTTACTAGAGTAGTTTTTCCTGTACCCATTGGACCTTTAATTGCAATTGAACTACCAATTGCAGTTGGGTTTACAATCCACTGTCCTACCATTTGTAAAATTTGCAGTTTTGCATCATCTAATCCGTATACTGCGTCATCTAAAATTTTTTTGGACTTTTCCATAAAATCATGACATTCGTCAACTGAATTGTTTTCATATGAAATTGATAAATTTTTATATTTTCCAAATGGAATTTGCATAAATGTATCAACCCAGTTTTTCATTTTAAAATATTCACTTCCTCCCGGATCCATATATTTTAATGTTGAAATCTTTCTATATGCAGTTGCCTTATAACCAATTGGAATATCTGCATCAAGCAATCTCATACGATAAGGTTTGGAAATACTACTACTTTCTCTAATCTGTGAAATTTGATCAAGAGCATGTTCTTGTTGTGAAATATCCATATTTTCATTGAAATACTTTAAATCATTCATTGTATTTTCATCCTTTAACATTGTTTTTAATTTTTTTGTATTTTTAACTTTTTGCTTGGATTCTTTCCTTGATTTTCTCTTTAAACTATCTTCCTCCTTTTTAAAAATTTCTTCATACATTTTTTTAATAGTAGGGTTTGATTGTTCGGACTCTGATAATGATTTTTCAAACAATGCCTTTACTCTTGTATAAGGATTTATTTTTGTTTCCTCGTTGCCATTCGTAATAGGTTGTTCTTCTTCACTCTCAGACGAGTCATCCGAGCATGACGGAGAGTCTTCATATGTTTCATCATAAAGTGCGTCGATTTCATCAAAATCGCTATATTGTTCTTCTTCGTTGTCTTTATTTCCAATAACAAACGAAATATTATATTTTGAATCTTGATTTTGTTTAATTTGATTCTTACTCTTATTCTTACTATATCTTTTTTGTTCACCCATAATAATATTATCATGCATCGAATCCTTTTTTTTATTTGCACATTTTTTACTCATATATTTAGAAGGGAATAATTCTGATAAAAATTTTGTATACGCTTCCGCTTCGAGTTTTTTATTGACTTTTTTCGTTGAATCATAATCTTCATCATCTTCATCATCTTCATAATCTTCATCATCTTCATCATCTTCATCTTCTTCTTCATCTTCTTCTTCATCATCTTCATCATCTTCATCATCTTCATCATCTTCATCTTCTTCATCTTCTTCATCTTCTTCAAAATCATCGTCTGAAGAAGAAGAATCATGGTTTTTTTTATACGTATTATTATGATATGTATTTTTCAAGCAAGATTTTTTGGTACTACCAATAACTTCTGTCGATGTTCGTGCATTACGTTGTTGAACAGAACCTCTTGTATTATATCTTGGATTTCTTTTATTATTGTGGCGTGATTTACTATCATCAGTATTGATCATTTCAATATCTTTTGAAGGCGGCATTGTATTATGATGGTTGGGTTATAAATACGTAATGGTTTAAATTATAATTCAATTTTTTTTTTAATTATTATAATATTTTTAATAATTATTTTAGTGATTATAAGTTAATTATTTTTATTTATTAATTAATAAATAAAAAAATTGAATTAAACATATCATAATATTATTATGTTAATATAAGAGAAATGACTATGCCAAATAAAGGAATCAGTCAAAAACAAAATCCTTCACGAATTATTGGAATACAGTTTAGTATTCTATCTCCAGAAGAAATTCGAAAGGGGTCAGTTGCTGAAATTACAAATCGCGAATCTTATGTAAATAATAAACCAGTTATCAATGGTCTATTTGATCCTCGAATGGGTGTTTTAGAACCTGGGTTAATTTGTCCAACTGATGGTCTTGATTATATGAAAACGCCGGGTTATTTTGGTCATGTAGAATTAGCACGTCCGTTGTTTTATATTCAATATCTTGTAACTGTTATTAAAATTGCACGTTGTATTTGTATTAAGTGTAGTAAATTATTAATTAGTAAAGAAAAATATAAACATCTTTTAAATTTATCATTAGAAGATAGATGGGATAGTGTTTTTGCAATTGCAAGTAAAATTAAACGTTGTGGAGAAGATACTGATGATGGTTGTGGATGTAAACAACCAAGTAAAATTAAAAAAGAAGGATTGTCTACTTTGGTTGCAGAATGGGACAACGTAAAAGGCGTTGATGCAGCAAGTAATTTAACTATTCATCTTACTCCTGAAATTTTATTGAAATGTTTTCGCCGTATATCAGACGATGATGTATTATTTATGGGTTTTAGTCCAATTTGGTCACGACCCGATTGGATGATTTGCCAAGTGTTAGCAATTCCACCCCCTGCAGTACGTCCGTCAGTTAAACATGATTCACAACAACGTAGTGAAGATGATATTACTCATATTATTGTAAGTATTTTAAAAGCAAATAAAACATTGCAAGAAAAAATCCAATCAAATGCTACAGAGAATGTAATTAATGATTGGACTGTTTTATTACAGTATTATGTAGCATCGTTAATTGATAATAAAATACCAGGTGCTCCTCCTATGTCACAGCGTTCAGGTCGTCCTTTAAAAGCAATTAAAGAACGATTAGTTGGAAAACATGGGAGAGTTCGAGGCAATTTAATGGGAAAACGCGTTGATTATAGTGGACGTTCAGTTATCACACCTGACCCTAATTTATCTGCTACTGAACTTGGTGTTCCTTTAAAAATGGCAAAAAATTTAACAAAACCAGTTACAGTAAATGAACGAAATATTAAATTCTTATTGAAACTTGTAAAGAATGGTCCAGATGTACACCCAGGAGCAAAAATTTTAGAAAAGAAAAATGGAGATAATATTTCTCTTAGATACATTGATAGAGAATCTATCCAGTTAGAATATGGTGATGTTGTACATCGTCATATGATGGACGGTGATTGTATTTTATTTAATCGTCAACCTACATTACATCGTATGTCTATGATGGGTCATATTGTTAAAATTATGTATATTGGGGATACATTTCGTATGAATGTTGCAGATACGAAACCATATAATGCTGATTTTGACGGTGATGAAATGAATTTACATATGCCACAAAGTATTGAAAGCGAATGTGAATTAAAACATTTAGCAGCAGTACCATGGCAGATTATTAGTCCAGCAAACAATAAATCGATTGTTGGGGTTTTTCAAGATTCATTATTGGGATCATTTAGATTTACTCGTGAAAATACAAATTTTACAGCACGTCAAGCAATGAATTTGTTAATGGCATTTAATAAGGTCGATGTAGACAATTTACCATCAAATAATATTTCAAACTTCAATATTTTATCGCAGATTTTACCCTCATTTACACTTAAATATAAAACAAAACGCTATAATGATGGTGAAGATTACAAAACATCAAATAACGTTTTAGAAATTAATAATGGAAAATATATTAGGGGTCAATTAGAAAAGGGCGTTCTTGGAGATGGAACAAATGGATTAATTCATCGTATTTGTAATTCATATGGAAACAAAAAATCTATTGAATTTGTAGATGATTTACAAAATATTATAACAGAATATATGAAAACAAGTGGATATAGTGTTGGTGTTAGTGATTTAATTGCAAATAAACAGACAAATGATGCAATTTCTGATATTATTATGAGTAAGAAATTGGAGGTTAAATCACTTATTGACCAAACACATCTGGGTATTTTTGAAAATAAATCTGGGCAAACCGATGAACAAGAGTTTGAAGTTCAAGTTAATAATATACTTAGTAAAGCAGTAAATGATGCTGGTAAGATTGGTCGTGAAAGTTTAAATAAAGATAATCGATTTGTCATTATGGTGAATGCCGGTTCTAAGGGCAGTGATTTAAATATTTCACAAATGATTTCATGTTTGGGTCAACAAAATGTCGACAATAAACGTATTCCGTATGGATTTGAAAATCGTACATTACCGCATTTCACAAAATTTGACGACTCTCCTTCTGCTCGAGGTTTTGTTGAAAACTCATTTATTGCTGGATTAACTCCGCAAGAATTATTCTTTCACGCAATGGGTGGTCGTATTGGTATTATCGATACTGCTGTTAAAACATCTCAAACCGGATATATCCAAAGGCGTCTCATAAAAGGTTTAGAAGATTTAAATATTGCATATGATATGACAGTTAGAAATAATAAAAATAAAATTATTCAATTTTCATATGGTGATGATGGATTTGACCCTATTAAAGTTGAGTCACAACCATTACCTCTCATACAGATGACATTAGAAGATATATATAATCATTTCCAAATTCCAATTACTTCTAGTGACAAAACCAAATCAGATGATGTATTTATTTCTTCATTTACAAAACAAACTGCTAAACGTATTCCTAAGCAAAATAATGAATTAACTAAAAAAATAAAAGAAATTATTGATATGGCAATTCAAGTTAGGAGTGGATTAGTATCAAATGTTTTTGGGCACCGTGATAATAAAAATGTAAATGTACCTGTATCATTTATACACAATATTAATAATGTTCAAGGACAACAAAATATTAATATTAATTCTTTGGTTGACATTACTCCTAAAGAAGCATATGAAATTATTGATAATGGATTTAATAACTTAATGTCAATTCACTATTGTAAACCTAATATATTATTTAAAATGTTGTACTATTATTATCTTAACCCTAAAGATTTACTTATGATAAAACGTTTCAATCGTAAAGCATTAATCGTACTTATTGATCAAATTGTGCTTTCATACAAAAAATCAATTATTGCTCCGGGCGAAATGGTTGGCATGATTGCTGCTCAATCAATTGGTGAACCAACCACGCAGATGACACTTAATACATTTCACTTTGCTGGTGTTGCAAGTAAATCAAATGTAACTCGTGGATTGCCTCGAATTGAAGAAATTATTTCTTTATCCGAAAACCCAAAAAATCCATCATGCACTATTTATTTAAATCCTACGGAAGAACTTGACCAAGAAAATGCAAAAAGAAAAGTTCAAGAGTTAGAACATGTTAAATTACGATCTATCGTTGAATCCGTAAAAATATGCTTTGATCCCCATACTGATAGTAATACAACGCTTATTAAAGATGATAAAGAATTAATGAAAATCTATAATGAATTTGAATCTATGATAGATGAATGTAATAATGTCACTAGTTCTGATAAAACAAATGTAAAATCAAAATGGGTTATTCGAATTGTTTTGAATATTGAAGAAATGCTGGATAAACATATTTCAATTGATGATGTACATTATGCAATAAATAACATATACAGCGATCAAGTATCTTGTGTTTTTACAGATTATAATAGTGATAGTCTTGTATTTCGTATTAGATTGAACAAAAAAATTGATTCTAAAATGATTAAAAAACAACCATTAGATCAATCTGATGAAATTTATATGCTAAAAGGATTTCAAGATAATTTACTTGATAAACTAGTTTTAAAAGGTATTAAAAACATTAAAAAAGTTACTCCACGTAAAATTTTAGATAGTATTATAATGGAGAATGGGAATTTTACAAAAAAAGAAACATGGGTTCTTGATACTATTGGCACAAACTTGATGGATTTATTGAGTTTAGATAATATTGATACTTCGCGAACATATACAAATGATATACAAGAAATTTATAGTGTTCTTGGTATTGAAGCGGCAAGACAGTCTATTTTAAATGAAATTACAGAAGTTATTGAGTTTGATAGCACATATATTAACTATCATCATTTAATTATGTTATGCGATAGAATGACATGTAATGACTCGATGGTTTCTATATTTAGACATGGTATTAATAACGATAATATTGGTCCTATTGCAAAAGCTTCATTTGAAGAAACACCTGAAATGTTTTTGAATGCGGCAAGACACGCAGAATTAGATACAATGAGAGGTGTTTCTGCAAATGTAATGTGTGGTCAAGAAGGATATTTTGGAACAAGTGCATTTCAATGTGTTTTAGATTATGAAAAATTTACACAATTAAAGGTAGATGAAAATAATAACGAGGACCCCAATAAAGTTATATCTAATGGATTTGACGGATTTAATAACGATGACATTTGCAGTATTAATAATTTAACCATAAATAATAATATTTCCAATATTAAACCAATTGATATGGGAAATGATGATGGTTATGAGATTTAATTATACTAATAACAGTTTAAATATGAACAATTATTATTATTATATTTTTTAATTAAGGAGAAACAAATTTAATATTATTTTATGTATAATAGTGTATTATATAATATAAAATCATATTATATATTATAAAGAATGGTAGTCCATCGAGTATGTAACAACAATACTCTTTTTGATATCAATAACATTCTTGAGTATACACCTCCAATTGTAAATGGAATTGGAGGTGGAGGAGGGACTGGTGTTACCGGTCCAACTGGACCAAGTGACGGAGATAAAGGAGATAAAGGAGATAAAGGAGATAAAGGAGATAGAGGTTACACTGGTTACACCGGTTACACTGGTTATACGGGTTACACTGGTGTTACAGGTTATACCGGTTATACTGGTTATACTGGTTATACTGGTTATACCGGTTATACTGGTGTTACAGGTTATACTGGTTATACTGGGTACACGGGTTATACTGGTGTTACAGGTTATACTGGTGCTACTGGTATTCGAGGATTAAGTGGATTATCAAGTGGTTTAGTTTTTTATTTAGACGCGGGTGATAGCATAACTAATGTAACGTCCAGTACTAATCCCATAACACAAATTGATGGAGATTTATTAATAGATCCAGATGTATCGTCATCTACAACTATCATGAGTTTGGATGTTACTTTAAACTCATTGCCTGATAATAATGATGATATTAATTTTGCAAATTTTACAACATCATCAAATAAAAATTTATTGGAAAATATATTTATTCCAGGCGGGTTTTGGTATATTAATCTATTTGCTTCTATAACAACTCCGACTGCAATTAATCCCAACTCACCTGATGGCGGTGGTATATCTTTTTATGCCCAAGTTTTAGAAGTTGACCCAATAACTAATGCAGAAATAATTATATCGTCTAAATCTAACGATACATTAACACTTTTTGATAATGAAAGCGATTTTTATGAACATCGCATATATGTACCACCTCATACAATGCAGACATTAAATAATAAAGTAATTGTAAAATTATGGGCGAAAACTACATCTTATAATAATTATTATTTAAAAATATTTATGAGAGGGACAAAATTGAGTCATATCGTATCAAGTATTGCCCTTAATGTAGTAGGTCCCACCGGTTACACTGGTTTCACAGGTTATACAGGTTACACTGGTTACACGGGTTACACGGGATACACGGGATACACTGGGGTTACAGGTTATACAGGTTACACTGGTTACACGGGTTACACTGGTTACACTGGTGCTACTGGTGTTACTGGTTATACTGGTTATACTGGTTATACTGGTTATACTGGTTACACTGGTGCTACTGGTGTTACTGGTTATACTGGTTATACTGGTTATACTGGTTATACTGGTTATACTGGTGCTACTGGTGTTACTGGTTATACTGGTGTTACTGGTGCTCGAGGATTAAGTGGATTATCTAGTGGGTTAGTTTTTCATTTAGATATGGTTGATACAACAATTGACGTATCATCTAATAATATTTCTGGGTTACCAGCAGTTGATGGAGATTTATTAATAGATGCTAATTCGTCATTATCTTCAAGTATGTTGGATTTGAATGTTAATTTAGATTCAATAGTTGATATTCAGGATATTAATTTTGCAAATTTTACAACAACTTCAAGTAATAATTTATTAGAAAATACATTTATTCCAGGAGGGTTTTGGTCTATTAATTTGTTTGCTTCGGTAATAAGTCCAATATCATCGAGTAATGGTATATATTTTTATGCCAAAATTGTAGAATTAGATGTTGTTAATAATTCCGAAACGGACATATCTGAATTATCTATAAATTCTTCTACCAGGTTTAACAATGAATTAGATTTTTATGAACATCGAATATATGTACCACCACATACATTAGCGTCAATCGATAATAAAGTACGTATAAAACTATGGGCAACAACAACAGAATTGAATTACAACTTACAAATATTAATGAGGGAGACAACACTCAGTCATGTTGTATCAAGTATTTCTATTAATGTAGTAGGACCAACTGGTTACACAGGTTATACTGGAGTGACAGGTTACACCGGTTATACGGGTTATACTGGTTATACTGGTTACACTGGTGTTACAGGTTATACTGGTTATACTGGTTATACTGGTTATACTGGTTATACTGGCGCTACTGGCGCTACTGGGGTGACAGGTTATACGGGTTATACGGGTTACACTGGCGCAACGGGTTATACTGGTGCTACTGGGGTGACAGGATACACTGGTTTTACCGGTTATACTGGTGCTACGGGTCCAAGAGGATTGAGTGGAAAATCAACTGGATTAATATTATATTTTGATGAGATAAGTGGAGATACAGATAATGAAGGAACGTATATATTTGATGGAAGAAATAGTACAATAGATCCTACTATTATGGAGGGTAAATTAAAAACAACACCAAATACATCCAACACCACATCCAAGATGAGATCATTATTACCTATCGATTCATCTCAAAATATCGCTTGTTTTAATATTGCAACTTTTGATTTAAATGAAAGCATATTTGAAACAACATTAATTCCATCAGGAATATGGAGTGTTAATTTTTTTGCAGAGAGAAATTATCCTTGGTGGGAACAGGCAAATCCGTATACAGGATACTTTGTAGAAATATATGAAGTAACTAATAATAATGTTATAATACCGATTATTTCATATGATAAAACGATTGATCCATTTATTAAAAGGTTCGTTCTTGCTGATAATGATTGGACAACTTATTATCCACAAACCCCTGTGTTTGGATATTTTGATGTTTATGAGCATAACATATCGATGCCATTCCATACATTAGATTCAATTGATAGTAAAATAAAAGTAAATTTATGGGTAAAAAACAATAAACCCAATCACACTGCAGAAATATTTTTCTGGCTGGGAGGAACGCGATTGAGTCACATTATTACAACTTTACCAAGCAATAAACGAGGTGCGACAGGTGTTACTGGTTATACTGGTTATACTGGTTATACTGGTTATACTGGTTATACTGGTTACACTGGTGTTACAGGTTATACTGGTTATACCGGGTACACTGGTTACACTGGTTACACGGGTTATACTGGTGTTACAGGTTATACGGGTTACACTGGTTACACGGGTTACACCGGTTATACTGGTGTTACAGGTTATACGGGTTACACTGGTTATACGGGTTACACAGGTTATACTGGTTATACTGGGGTTACAGGTTACACTGGTTATACAGGTTATACCGGTTATACTGGTTATACTGGGGTTACAGGTTACACTGGTTACACTGGGTATACAGGTTACACTGGGTATACAGGTTACACTGGGTATACAGGTTTTACAGGTTACACTGGTTGCACTGGTTATACTGGTTACACCGGTTACACTGGCGTTACAGGTTACACTGGTTATACTGGTTATACAGGTTACACAGGTTATACTGGTTATACAGGTGTTACTGGTTACACAGGTTATACTGGTTACACCGGTTATACTGGTTACACCGGTTATACTGGCGCTACTGGTTATACGGGTTACACCGGTTACACCGGTTATACAGGTTATACAGGTTACACCGGTTACACGGGTTATACGGGTTATACGGGTTATACGGGTTATACTGGGTATACGGGTTATACGGGTTATACAGGTTACACTGGTTACACTGGTTATACTGGTTATACAGGTTATACTGGTTACACTGGTTATACGGGTGTGACTGGTTATACTGGTGTGACTGGCGCAACTGGTCCAAGGGGGTTAATTGGAACAGGTGGTATTATTGGTCATTTTGGAAAATTTCATTATAATAATACTAAAACAATAAATAGTGGTGATTCTTTTGCAATTCCATTTACTACAGAAAGATCAAATGGGATTACTTTAAATTCCGATACGTCTGAAGTGACGATTATGTTTGATGGTATATACAATATTAATTATTCATTCCAATTTTATTATCCAACCGAAGATAATTTGGATTTAAACTATAGTATTAGGATTATGAAAAATAATAGTTTTATTAATGCAACAAGAAATTACACAGTACATGGTTCGTTTGAATCATATGGTGATTCAAAATCATTAACATATTTAGAACAATTTAATGCTGGAGATATAATTAAAATTATTGTTTATAATACTAATACATCTACAAATAATTCAAAATTAAAAATACTTACTGATAATGTTATTGTAAATGGGAATTCATATGGTGCTATTTTATCAATAGATCAAATAATGTATACTCAATTGGGACCTACCGGTCACACAGGTTATACAGGTTATACTGGTTATACGGGTTATACAGGTTATACAGGATACACTGGTGTTACCGGTTACACTGGTGTTACCGGTTACACTGGTTACACTGGTTACACTGGTTACACTGGGTATACAGGTTGTACAGGTTACACTGGGTATACAGGTTATACAGGTTATACAGGATACACTGGCGTTACAGGTTATACAGGTGTTACCGGTTACACTGGTTATACGGGTTACACTGGTTATACTGGTGTTACGGGTTATACTGGTTATACAGGTTATACGGGTTATACGGGTTATACTGGTTATACGGGTTATACAGGTTATACAGGTGTTACCGGTTACACTGGTTATACGGGTTACACTGGTTACACTGGTTATACGGGTTATACTGGTGTTACAGGTTATACAGGTTATACAGGTTATACAGGTTATACAGGTTATACAGGTTATACAGGTTATACAGGTTATACTGGTCCAACTGGTCCTCAAGGTCTTAATGGGGTATCAAGTGGTTTAACTTTTTATTTAGATATTGATGACAGTATAATTGATGTATCATCTAATAATATTTCCGGAGTATCAGCGCTTGATGGAGGATTATTGATATATCCAGATTTAACATTATCAAGTAGCATAGTTTTGAATGTTAATTTAGATTCAGAAAATGATAATATTAATATTAATTTTGCAAAATTTACAACATCTGGAAATAATTTATTAGATAATACATTTATTCCAGGGGGATTTTGGTCTATTAATTTGTTTGCTTCGGTGATCAGTCCACGAATAAACCCTGCCGCTTCTGTTGGTGTTGGTATATTTTTTTATGCTAAAATTATAGAATGTGATATTGCTAATAATACAGAAATTACAATATCGGAAGAAAGTGAAGGTTCTTCAACAATATTTGATAATGAATTGGAATTTTATGAACATCGAATATATGTACCGCCGCATACATTACAGAATATAAATAATAAAGTGTGTATACAATTATGGGCAAAAACAACAATATTAAATTACAGTTTACAAATATTAATGAGAGAGACAACACTGAGTCATATTGTAACAAGTATTGCTCGTAATGTAGTAGGACCCACAGGTTACACTGGTTATACCGGTTATACTGGTTACACTGGTTACACAGGTTACACAGGTTATACAGGTTACACAGGTTATACGGGTTATACTGGTTATACTGGTGCAACAGGTTACACAGGTTACACAGGTTATACGGGTTATACTGGCGTTACGGGTTATACTGGTGCAACCGGTTTCACGGGTTATACTGGTTACACTGGTGCAACAGGTGCAACTGGTTATACTGGAGTAACTGGTTATACAGGTTATACTGGTTTCACAGGTGCAACAGGTGCAACTGGTTATACTGGAGTAACTGGTTATACAGGTTACACCGGTTACACAGGTTATACGGGTGCAACAGGTGCAACTGGTTATACTGGTGTTACGGGTTATACTGGTTATACTGGTTATACTGGTGCAACCGGTGCAACTGGTTATACTGGAGTAACTGGTTATACAGGTTATACTGGTTTCACAGGTGCAACAGGTGCAACTGGTTATACTGGAGTAACTGGTTATACAGGTTACACCGGTTATACAGGTTACACTGGTGTTACAGGTTATACTGGTGTTACAGGTGCAACTGGTTTCACCGGTTATACTGGTTTCACAGGTGCAACAGGTGCAACTGGTTATACTGGAGTAACTGGTTATACAGGTTACACAGGTTACACAGGTGCAACAGGAGCAACTGGTTATACTGGAGTAACTGGTTATACAGGTTATACAGGTTACACAGGTTATACGGGTTATACTGGTGTTACGGGTTATACTGGTGCAACCGGTTTCACGGGTTATACTGGTTACACTGGTGTAACAGGTGCAACTGGTTATACCGGAGTAACTGGTTATACAGGTTATACTGGTTTCACAGGTGCAACAGGTGCAACTGGTTATACTGGTTATACAGGTTACACAGGTTACACCGGTTACACAGGTTATACGGGTTATACTGGTGTTACGGGTTATACTGGTGCAACCGGTTTCACGGGTTACACTGGTGTTACGGGTTATACGGGTTATACAGGTTACACAGGTTACACAGGTTACACCGGTTATACGGGTTATACTGGTTATACCGGATACACAGGTTATACCGGATACACAGGTTATACTGGTTTCACAGGTTATACTGGTGTTACGGGTTATACTGGTTATACCGGATACACAGGTTATACTGGTTTCACAGGTTATACTGGTGTTACGGGTGCAACCGGTTTCACAGGTTATACGGGTTATACTGGTATGACAGGTGCGACCGGTTACACAGGTTACACAGGTTATACGGGTTATACGGGTTATACTGGTGTTACAGGTTACACAGGTTATACTGGTGTTACAGGTTATACCGGATACACAGGTTATACCGGATACACAGGTTACACTGGCGCAACTGGTTCAACTGGTTATACTGGGATGACGGGAGCAACTGGTTTCACCGGTTATACTGGGATGACAGGAGCAACTGGTTTCACCGGTTATACGGGTTATACAGGTTATACGGGTTATACAGGTTATACGGGTTATACAGGTTATACGGGTTATACAGGTTATACGGGTTATACAGGTTACACAGGTTATACTGGTGTTACAGGTTATACGGGTTACACAGGTTATACCGGTTACACAGGTTATACGGGTTACACAGGTTATACCGGATACACAGGTTACACAGGTTACACAGGTTACACTGGTTACACTGGTTATACTGGGATGACGGGAGCAACAGGTGCAACTGGTTTCACAGGTTATACAGGTTATACCGGTTATACCGGTTCTACTGGAGTAACAGGTTCTACTGGGTATACAGGTTATACAGGATACACAGGTTACACTGGTTATACTGGATACACAGGTTATACAGGGTATACTGGTCCAATTGGACCAACTGGACCCGGAGGAGCATTAGGTTATTATGGAATATTTACAAGTGATATTTCACAACTTATTGGAACAAATATTTCTGGAAGTAGTGTATCATATAATAATACACCGCATAATGAAAAAATAAGGATTGATGTAAATAATGATGAAAGAATTATTATTGAAAATAAAGGAATATATAATATTCAATTTTCATTTCAAATACAAAATACATCATATAATTCAGGATACTTATATATGTGGATTAAAAAAAACGGTAATGATATATCTTATTCAACTAGAAAATATACAATAAAGGAAAGAGATACAAGTGAATATTATAATACAATATCATGGTCATATGTTGATGTATTCAATGATAATGATTATTTTGAAATTGTTTCATTTACTGATATTAGTATTACTAATGGATTATATTATTATTCAAATATTGATTTATCAACGTTAGAGGTTCCTTCTATAATTCTTAGTGTCCAACAAATTATGAATACACAGACGGGTCAAACAGGTTACACAGGTTACACCGGTTACACAGGTTACACCGGTTACACAGGTATGACTGGATATACGGGTTATACAGGTTACACAGGTTATACAGGTTATACAGGTTATACAGGTGTTACTGGTTATACGGGTTATACGGGTTATACAGGTTATACAGGTTATACAGGTGTTACTGGTTATACGGGTTACACCGGTTATACAGGTTACACCGGTTATACAGGTTATACAGGTTATACGGGTTATACGGGTTATACAGGTTATACAGGTTATACAGGTGTTACTGGTTACACAGGTTATACAGGTTATACGGGTTACACCGGTTATACAGGTTATACGGGTTACACTGGTTACACAGGTTATACGGGTTATACAGGTGTTACAGGTTATACGGGTTATACAGGTGTTACAGGTTATACGGGTTATACAGGTGTTACTGGTTATACAGGTTATACAGGTTATACAGGTTATACAGGTTACACCGGTTACACCGGTTATACGGGTTACACTGGTTATACTGGTTATACTGGCTATACTGGTTCGACTGGACCAACTGGACCTCAAGGACTTAATGGAGTATCAAGTGGTATGATATTTTATTTCGATGGAAATTCTGCAAATGTTTCACAACCAACTTCAACACTCGAATATGATTTATTATTAAATCCAAATACATCAGGAGTTCAAACAGAAATTATTACAACTCTTTCACCATATGAATTAAAAAATTATGTTAATTACACATCAGCGTCAAATATTTTTGAAACAACTGTAATTCCTGGAGGTTTATGGACTATAAATTTGTTTGCAGAAAGAACCGATCCACCAACATCATCAGACGCTTATCTTTATTTTTATGCAGGAGTATATGAAATTACAAGCAGTAATCAAGAAAATACAATTGTCGCTGCTACAAATGTTTCAACATCGTCAACGTTTATTTCACTTAAAAAAGATAGTTATGATTACATATTATATGTACCATCGTATACATTAACTGATGTAAGTAGTAAAATTAAAATAAAGTTATGGGCACAAAATACAATCAATGGAACTGTTATATTTAATACGTATATGAGAAATTTAACATTGAGTCATGCTATAACAAGTTTTGCAAATAATAAAGCAGGTCCAACTGGTTCAACTGGATACACAGGTTATACCGGATACACAGGTTATACAGGTGTTACCGGTTACACAGGTTCAACTGGTTACACTGGTTACACAGGTTACACAGGTTATACTGGTGTTACCGGTTACACAGGTTACACTGGTTACACTGGTTACACCGGTTACACTGGTTACACTGGTTACACAGGTTACACTGGTTATACGGGTTACACTGGTTACACTGGTTATACGGGTTACACTGGTTACACTGGTTACACTGGTTACACTGGTGTTACAGGTTACACCGGTTACACTGGTTACACTGGTTACACTGGTTACACTGGTTACACTGGTTACACTGGTTACACTGGTTATACGGGTTACACTGGTTACACTGGTTATACTGGTTACACTGGTTACACTGGTTACACTGGTTACACTGGTTACACTGGTTATACAGGTTACACTGGTTACACAGGTGTTACAGGTTACACTGGTTATACGGGTTATACGGGTTACACTGGTTACACTGGTTACACTGGTTACACTGGTTACACTGGTTACACTGGTTATACTGGTTATACGGGTTACACTGGTTATACCGGTTATACGGGTTATACCGGATACACAGGTTATACGGGTTATACAGGTTATACAGGTGTTACAGGTTATACGGGTTACACAGGTTACACGGGTTACACTGGTTACACTGGTTACACCGGGTACACTGGTTACACCGGGTACACTGGTTACACTGGTTACACTGGGTACACAGGTTATACGGGTTACACAGGTTATACCGGTGTTACAGGTTATACCGGATACACAGGTTATACTGGTTATACAGGTTACACTGGTTATACTGGTTATACAGGTTATACTGGATACACAGGTTATACAGGATACACAGGTTATACAGGATACACAGGTTACACGGGTTACACAGGTTACACGGGTTACACTGGTGTTAC